>Ga0214542_1000762_pt1 | contig 61533 bp, 32 predicted proteins | sample CNSS1metaG_FD_160096 | JGI IMG/M metagenome (GOLD analysis project Ga0214542, IMG submission 160096) | Root nodule microbial communities from cowpea collected in UCLA plant growth center, Los Angeles, California, USA - CNSS1 | ecosystem: Host-associated > Plants > Roots > Nodule | place: USA...
GTTATATGCAAGAGTTCACCAATTCTTGTAAAATATTACACTCATGATTGGTCCTGTAAATACCAACATAGGATAGGAGAAAGAAGTGATTTTACACAATTTATACAGTCTTCCATTATATGAACTTAATTCTTTAATTGGTACCTCTGATGAAGCAGTCTGGACTAAGGTGGTGTGCTACACTGCTTATGCTAAGTGGCTGCGCTTCTAATGTGCTTTATGCAGGATTATAAATATAATCTGCAAAAACTTAGTTATCCTTAGTGTAAATGTCACTGTTGACATAATGAAATTTTTAGGAAAGTCTTGTAACCATGGATTTTGGTCTTGTGCTTTTTTTCTCTCCCTGGGTCTTTACGTCTGATCTAAGAACTTCATAGTATCTTTCCCGGTTGGCTCGAACACAATGAACAGTACATAAAAACCTTAAAATAGACCCAAATTCAATGGCACGAGCAGTTGCAATTATGCACCTTCAATACCAGCATGATTACCTTCTAATGACACAGCTCAATTTCTGAAATTTTAGTTCCCAGATTTGGGAATACTATACAATCCATACCATTCAAGTTGACCTCTATTCAACTTCGTACTTGCCACCCACCCTTTACTGATCTTGTTGATCATTGTTTGGTAATTTAATGACACTATCTAAGGGATTGCTATGCTTAGTGACTTCATCCCTGCAAGAATCTGCATTAACAAAGCTCCAAAACACCAACCAAGTATACCATAATGGAAATCCAACATTTCTTAACATTTTGAGTCATTTGTGATAGAGTCATTAGACTTAAAGGTTAGAACACTCTCAGAATGCAAAAAACCATGCTCGAGTCTCTATAGCCCCTCTAATTGTCATGAAAATAGCCGAATGATCCAGATATGCTCCAATCTGCTGAAGATGTGAAATTTTATCAGTAATTCCTATCATTCTTCTCAGAGAGAATAAAAGTGGTTATACAAAGGATTAGGAACTAAAAAGCCTAACCTAAATTGGATCTCTGATAGAAACTAAGAATGAATTGAATAACTAGGTATGCATTATTTGATGGATGATGCAGTAAAACTGTGATGAGCGTATAGCTCTATAGCAACAAAGTAACTCCAGAGTCACAGACTCCTCCAGAGAGTAACTCTCCTCTCAAAACAGGCCAACAATCCCCGATCTTCAGGCCCATATTTTGGGCCTAACTACCCCATCTATAGTCGTTCCATGTTGAGTACAACAATTCCCCATCTTCAGGCCCATATTTTGGGCCTAACTACCCCCATCTATTGTCTTTCCTTGTTGAGTAACAGGCCCATGCTCACTTCTCAACGTATGGCCCCTGTTAGAAGTTCTATCAATGTCTGCCAAGTCCAAATGCTTCAAAGGACTCAAAAAGCAAACATTGACCAAAATAAATACTGAGAAGTTCTTTTTATACTCAACCACCTTAAGTAAACAAAAGGTATGACTCAGATAAATGGAACATGAAATTAAAACAAACCCCTTGATGTTGGGTTCTTAGTTTATTGGTTCTGTTACATAGGTTTGGACTGAGCAGAAGGTGTTCACAAATATGTTGTTAAGTACCATTTGAGGCTAGAGAATTACTAATTAAAAGAAATATGAATCTGGGTTGTACTATTTATTAAAAAGAAGTAATAGGACAAACAACAGGTTTGGATACTTCAATATCCACACAATGCAGTTAATGTATATATTTTTATACAAAATTATAATGCATTTTGAAAATTTTGTATAAAATATATATTATTGATTTCCAGACATAATAATAATGTGTCCATGCATATAAGCAGAGTTGTGAGTATGGATGCCACTGCTGGTACATAACTGTACGTACCACCCAAACTTCAATCCCATACTTAAAACTCATCCAAACAACCAAATAATAAGGTATGACTGAAAGCAGCTAATTGGGGCCCTTCATCAAACTGGTCTGAATGAAATTAAAAATAAAAATAAAATTAGAGTGTGTTTCTTAAATAGGTCTTACTTTATACATAGAGTAATAGTTTTATAGACATAGTAATAGTGAACTATTTTTTTAGCATCTTTGCATGTACTTCAGATGTGAGAAAAGTCTAAATTGTTTATGAGTCTGAAAGATTTTTAATTGTATAATAATCTGAAAAGTTATTTTGAAATGTGCAATCTAAAATTCTCTCCTTATACCTCAGAAAATGTTCTACCAATGATCTTTGAAGATGTTCTAACACTGATCCTTTAAAATTGTATCTAAGTCACACTATTTGATAATTTGTGTGGTGTTTGGTTGAATTCAAACTCTGAATTCAGATCAGAGATGTGTAATAAAGAAATGAGAAATAGCAGTGAATGGTTAAGGTCGGTGGCTATATCTTATGGCAATAACATTGCAAATCTCAAAATAATAAAAAATTGAAGAGAGTATATAGTGATTTGGTAGTACACAGATAACTGGGTATGAATGAAGCATTTCCAAGGATCACATGGCTCATACGTGATCTTTCATATTTTAAATCCTTCACAGACTGTTTCTGTCTCATTTCACTTCCTTCTCTGTCCTCATTCTGCTAATCAAATTACTATTGCATGTGCATGCTCTTCTCTTCTGATTTTAACTGTTATATAGGATTTTCTGTAAACTGCACAACTCTGAGCAGTAAAAAGTAATTCAAAATCAATGATTTTGAATTATATTCAACCTGATATTACACCTAACATTCACATTTTTGACCACTCATTTTTGTAAGCTTTATAAACATGTTTGGTACAAGGTGAATGTAAAACTTCTAAAATAGAACACACACACACACATATATATATATATAATATTGAGAGATATGATGGAATAACTATAAGAAAATAAGTTTTAGTATAATTTAATAATTTAGGTCTAAATTAATTTCACAATTAGTTTCTGGTGTGAGAATTATTTCTCACTTATATACTTTTTTATATTTTTCTTATTTAATCAATTTAAAATGTAGTTTTTTCTCAGTATATTAATGAAGACTTTAATAGTAATAATTTAGAATTGTTCAGTATTCATTGAGATGATTATTTGAATTTGTGTTTATTAATTAAATTGAAAATAAATATACTATTTTATCATGTCACTAACATTCCATAACAATATTGTGGCAAAAAAATGTTAAAATAAATTGTAATATTATAGAGATGATATAATTGAAATATATATTGTGTTGCTAAACTTGTTCTTGCCTTCGATTTCAACTATCTTATGTTTTCTTTTTTATATTTTGGATTGATATTCAGGTTCACATCTAATTGTAATTATTTTTATATAACTATCTTTATTCTACATTATTTGAAAATTATTGTAAATTACGATCAAAAATTTGTTAAATATAAAATATATTGATTAAAGTGTACGAAGGGTGGATTTTCTTAGTGAGGATAAGTTAGACCTTTTAAATGATGACACACTCATATACAAATCAAATAAATTGTCATGAATAAAATGTTTTTATAAGAAAATGCATTGTCCATCTATCACTACAACATAAAGAAGATATTACTTCTGATAAACATAAAATACAAAAAAAAAAACATATTTATTTAAATGATTATATTGTAGAAAATAAAATTTAGAATATTAAATAAATATTCAAATAAAAGGTAATCCCAATATAAAGAAAGGATGAAAATTTTAATGAAAATAACATTAAATCTGAGTCATACACAAAAAAGTGTCTTGTAATTATTTTAATATTAAGCATTTGGGGGATAATGTTAATAATAAAAAATAAACCTTAAATGCTAACAGCAGAGGAATATGTGACCAATTGTTACACCTTATCCTAATTTTTAAATATTAAAGTGGAAGTGACAAAATTATAAAGTAAAATATAAGAATAATACCTATTTATTCTAAGGATTTTATTTATAAGTTATCAGCTTTTTGTAAGATCTTATCACTGTATTCAAATAAAACTCAAAGTTATTATTTTTGCTTAAACAAGTTAATCTAATCATATAATTTGGATGGACACTTAATCATGAATATGGACAAAGTAGTTCATTATCGAGAAATTGAAGATCTTGGGTTGTACATGTGGGAGAAGATTATAAGAGAAAAAAATTTCACAAAAAGAAAAAGAGATAAGATAAGAGAATGATTAAAGTTGCACGAATGATGTATGATGAAATGTTCTTTTGTGAATTCTTACATCATATTATATCATACTTTCATTGATTGCTGTTTTTTCATTTAGATGTGAAAAGCTTTTGAGATCAAATCTTTTGAAAAAGTGCTTTTAATTATTTATATTGTATTAATGCGTGGTTCAATTTATTTGTTTATTTATATTAAAATCTTGATTAAGATTCCAATTAGTGGATTAATAGGACAAAACTCATATAATTAGCATCAACTACACTTATTCTTACTTTGAAAAGTAAGGCACAACTAAAAAAGTTTAATTAAGAGGTTGGTAATCAAAATATTAAAATCTAATTATTTATTAAAAAATAAAAAATATTTGGATGCAATATTTATAAGATTAGTAAAGTAAAATTTAAAAAAAAGATTATAGTATGAAAAACTTTTCTTAAAATACTTACCAGAAATAAAAGTTTTGGTTTTTAGAGAATATTGTAAAAAAGAAAAAGAAATATTTACATCAAGACTATAATCATTATTACTTGGGTGAGGTTGCTTTAGTGCGTACATTAATCATTGAAAGTTGAATAAATCAGAATATATAAAAATTATTACTTTGGTAGATAGCCTTTAATTAACTCAAAAGTTTCATGACATGCAAAAATGGAATGATGAATAAAAATGAACATGAAAATAAAAATGTAAATTGGATAAATAATTTTTGTGAGTAGTACTTTTTTACTCTCATTTTTAGATTATTTATTAATTTTATAAGATTAAAAAATAACTAACTATGATGATTTATGACTAATTATGAATATTCTAATTATTTATAAAAATACTTTAAAACATATAGAATAGTAAACAGTTGTATTCTATTTTGACCTACAAGTGAATATTACTTTCAACTCTCACAATCAGTAATTTACATAAACAAACTACAATGCAACAAAAAAAGTTCTTCTCACAAGTTACTCTAAATCACTTAAAGGAAAAATAAAAAATAAAAAATCATGATGACATGTTTTACATAACTTTTTTAGTGATGCCAAATAAATTTGTATAATATTTTTAAAACATTTAATAATATTATATTTTTTTAATAGTGTGAGTAATTTTTAAATATTTTTTTTCACTCAATTAGGAATTATAATTATAAGTATTTGTGTGTATGTATAAATAATCACTAAAAAAATTTAATGTACACTATTATGAATTATATATTATATTAACTACAGCACGATAACTTTATATAAATTTTTAATTGGAATAAAAATATATATAATTTGGTGTCAATTTTAATAAATAGATAATCAAATAACCCCTATTATGATATTTTAAAAATATATTTTAAACTGACACAAAAAAAGAAAAAATACATTCTGTGTTATTTTGATGCATGCTAATGATATATTAAAAAATATTAAATTATTCTAATATTTTATAATTAACATGGTATACATGGTATGATATGAAGATAGTAAAGGATGTTTTTCATAATGCATTGCCGCACTATATTGCTACTTTGAATTCCAAGTAAATGAGGTAAATTTATTTTTATATTAAGATATGTTATATACATATAATAGTATTTTATAGTCTGCACTCATTTGTTTATTTTATCAAGCTCTATAACTGTACATGAATTATATATATATATATAATATATATATATATATATATATATATATATATATATATATATATATATATATATATATATTCAAATTTTAAATATTTTTATGTACTATTTTAAATAAAAATCTAAAAACGAATAAAAAATATTTTTATTAATATCAATATATATGAAATAAATTACATAATATCTTAAAATATACATTTTAATAAGTACTTAATATTTCAATATATATATATATATATATATATATATATATATATATTTGAATATAAACAGTCATAAATTAATGTCCTACTAAACAAATTATATTTAATAATATTATTGAATTGAATATATTTATGTACCATTTTTTTAGTTTAATAATTATTAAATATATAGAAAGTCATACATTTAATAAACATATTGTAGATAACATTATGAATGATAAATAATATAATATATTTACTAACTACAATAACTAATATATTATCTAAAAAAAAAAAACTCTTTAGTTATACACTTCTGAAAATAACTCATTATTGCCAACAGGTGCAATATTAATGTCTGTTTGTTTTTCAATCTTGTAACTTCTAACAACATTAAATGCTAAAGTAGTTCTGAATTTGAAATCTTCAACAGTAATAATCTTTTCATCTATCCTAGTTATTAAAGGAAGGATGTAAAATAATTTCACTTAATAATTGAATAGGGTGAATTATAGACTAAAGATTAATCACTCAACTGTTTCAAACAACTAAAACTTCTTGAAAGTGTAACTGTAGTTTTTATTGCTCACCACATTTTTTTATGCTTATCTGTTTTTTTGTTGTTGACTGGTTTTGTGCAATTGTCAAAAGAGCAAAAAGATGTGGACCATAACAGTTTATGCATCATCATATGCATGAGTTTAGTAACAGTTTCATATTCACTACAGAAAAAGACATTGTATCCGAAGAATGAAGAAAAAGAAAAAGAAGAACACTGTGCATTTGAATTGAAAGATTAAAATGTGTCACAAAATGGCAAACGGTAAATTTTGAATTTTGGAGAAGTGTTTCAATGCAAAGTGCGTGTAATGTGAAGAGGTTTGAACATCCTCGAAGACTGTAAAAATTCACTGCAATCCACGTGTTCATTCAACCCATTCTCTCATTAATAATCTCAAACCAAACAAGAAAGAAGAAGAGAAAAATACTTCCCCCAGAACACGACAACAATAAAACGCAACCTTAGTAACTCCTTCCTCACTATTTCCTTGTACTTTTCTGGAAAAAAACAACTCTTTACTTAATTATTCTAATAAGCTTATAACTCCTTTTTTTCGAAATCAGAAAAAGACTCTGTCTTCAATACATTTTACTTTCTTTCCTTTGTTTCAAAGACACCCCTTTCATTCAGCATAAAAAAAGACCACACTTTCATTTCACAGCTTTTCTTTTCATTACCCACAAACTGAAACAAATTATTCTCACAAAGACTCTCTTTTTCTTTGAAAAAAAAGATGGGTGAGGAGCACCACCATGCACCGCCACCAGTTCAGGCGCCTCCGGCTGGTCCACCACCACCGAATCTTGCACTTTCTAGAGGTCCAGTGTGGAATCCAGCTGAACAACTCTTGCAGCTTCACTATTGCATCCACTCAAATCCTTCTTGGCGTTAGTATCTCTCACTTTTTTTTCCACCCTTTTTGATTTATTTTTTGTGTTACAAGATGAAAAAAGAGAGGATACCCTTGATGTCAACAGAAGTTAGGAAATAGGAATCTCTTCATGTAAAAGTTCCTTTTTTTTTTTACTCAGTTTTGTGTCTCTATCATAAATAAAACAATTTTATGTAACTTGGTATGTTTGCAGATTGCTTTATGTTAACCTTTATTCCACTCTGATTTTATTCTCTTAAGAAAAAAAGGTCCTTTGTTTTTTTTCTCTTGTCAGTTTTGAGAATCTTTTAGGTGAAAAGTTTATTAATTTAATTCTGGGATTCAATCTTATGATGATATTGATGCATGTCTCTTAAAGTTTTCACCTTTTTGATTGCATAAAAAAAATTGATAGCGGAGGCGCTTCTACTGGGTTTTCAGCACTACATTGTGATGCTTGGAACAACTGTTCTGATTGCAACCACGCTGGTTCCTGCAATGGGTGGGAACCATGTAAGTGAAATTTATAATATAAAGATTGTATTATAGTACTTACTGTTCTTGTTTTTGTTGTATAAATTATGGTATAAGTATATGAAACTTTGCTATTTTTGGACAGGGTGACAAGGCCCGTGTTATTCAGTCATTGTTATTTATGTCTGGGGTGAACACACTGCTTCAGACTTTGTTTGGATCAAGGCTTCCAACTGTGATGGGTGGATCATTTGCTTTTTTACTCCCAGTGTTGTCCATTATAAACGATTACACAGACAGAACATTCCCTTCTGAGCATGAGGTTTGTATATGATTATATTGGTAGTAGCTTTTAACTTGCAACTTTTAATGATATACTTATGTTGATTTCAAATATTCTAGGATATTCAGAAATTTGAATCTTACCTTTATTTGAAAGAAAATGAATGCTAACTACTTCTTTAAGATTCATTATTCAAGATTCTAGGGTGAAAAATTTACATTGGAATGTGTGACTTTTTATTTTTATTGTTACCTATGTTCCTCCAAATTGGTTTCCAAGAAAAACTTTCTATCTATTGATTTTTCTAAGTAGTGGGTAAATCCTTGACTCTTCTTTTTTACTTGATTGCCAATGTCTTCTCTTTGTTTCAAGCATTATGCTTGACTTTCTTCAACTGTTTGTTCTGAGATTTTGTTGTTTTTCCCTTAACTGAACACTTTTGCACTACAGTTTTGGTGGTGTATGCGCTAGGTTACTGATAGATCAAACTGATAATTCTATCTACTCTACTCTCTAGTGCTATAGAAAATAGTTTTCTCTCTTCCTCCATTCCATAAAATGGTTTCTTTATACACCACCAGAAAAAAGAAAATTTAACAATAATGAACATTTGCAAATAACTGTTGCGGACAGCTACAGCAATTCTGGCTCGAAGTTCAAGTGAGTTTGACCTAAATTGCTAAATTGCGCTCATATTTATAGGTGAATTCACTGTGAAGCCTGAAGATTAAATACCCAAGGCATTTGGGAAAATCACTGCTTTAGAGGAAAATCTTATTGGAAAACTGATCTTTCTGTTTTTTTAATTGAATCCAATTATGGAATCCCTAATCTCCCCGACAACGAAACATCTTTTTCTAATAGTAGACCATCTTTCCGAAATTAGCGCCAAATATGTTTCTATACCTGAGTGAATGAGTGGATGAACATCAATGGCTCTCTCTCAGCTTGACTATGCGGAACCACTGACTTATGACGGATTATGTCACTAACAATTTCTCCCACTGGGGAAAAGACCTTGTCCTCTCAATGTGATAGTGTATGAATTTCATCCCACCCACTTCTCACAAGTCATGTTTTCAGAAGGAAGGCCCAACTTGTACGTAATGTTGTTGAGCCCAACTTATCGGTAATGTTGTTAGGGCCCAATTGGGACATTGACATGAAATATTCCATTGTGGCCCATGTGTTAAAAACAGAAGCTGAGGGAGTGAGATGGAAGTCCACCTTGATTGTGTTATGTGGCCCTGTATCTAATGTGATGTTTGAGGTTGCTCTGCCACCTAGGGGATAGGAAACCTATTCCTTTTAGTCCGATTCGCCTGCCTCGAAGACTGGCATTAGGCCCCTCCGCTACGGCGATGCTATAAGAAGATAAGCCCTTGGGTGCTAGTACTTACCATTACACAGGTTAGTAGCAGACAACCCTCAATTACATCGACCCTTGCAACAACCAAAAAGCAGTAAGCCTTCTTACAAGGGTAGGGTTTGGATTGGAATGCTTATGGAATGGAAAAAGGGCTAGGACGAAAGGGCCAGCATGAGACATAGGGACTACGGTATATACGTAATAGCCGGACAAGTGCTGGTGATCTAAAAGTGAACAACTCCCAACATAACATAGAGAGAGGATTTAGAAACCTTGGGAAGGCCAAGGTGTTAGACAACACAAGATTGCACAATAAAATGTCTGCTGCCACTTTCAATCTGGATCATGACACAATAATTGTGAAATTAGCAGTGGATGCGAAGTGTGTCGGAACCTGGTGTTCTAGAGAGGCAGATAGGAGGAATGGGTGAGAGGCCACATCTTCAAATAGAATTGGGAATGATGGGTCATTTTTTGTTTAACTGATTAGAGGGAGGAAATGTCCTCTATGACGATGATTTTCATCGGAGACCCTCCTCATGTTAGAGGTGGTGATTTTCTAAGATTGGGTTTTAAACAGAAGCTAGTACAGGGTAGATTTAAAAGCTGGATCGGTGGGGGAGGTGATACTGGGAATTGACAAGAGCACCAAGGAATTGTGACGCCAGTCTTTGAGCTTGGTTTCTCAAGTTTCGCCAAAGTTATGGCTTGAGGAAGTGAAAGGGATTGGTGAGCTTGTACCTCATGGCGGATCTCCGAAGATAGACCTAATACAAAGCAGGTCATTAGGAATGCTGGTGCAAGAATAATTGGCAATGCACTCAAATTTGGTATGGTAAGGTAGTGATTAAAGATCCATTTTGGGCAAGCTTAAACAAAGTGCCTTTAGGATCATTGTAGTGGGACGAAACTAATTGAGTTTAGAGAGCCTGAAGAAGTCCCAGCCATGCCGCAATAAACCTTGTTCTGGAACACCCATCAGTACCAGCTTAAAGCAGGAACCTCCGTATAGAAAGAGGCAATGATGAGCTGCACTTCCTCCAAGGTTCCTTGATAGTTGATGAATTGCAAGATTTTGACCATCCATCCCAAGGGATCGTGGCTGTCAAACTGTGGAACCTCAAGTTTAATATGAGGATGATGCAAGGAGGGTGGTGTTAGTGTTGTATTGGATGGTGTAGTGGTAGTGAAACTAGAGATATAATCCAGAATGGTCTCAACCTTGAGGGGCTTCTTTGTAGTCATCTTAGATTGGCCATGTTGCTAACATTATACTTTGTCTTTTTTGTTGAGCAAATTGTTTTCTCTAACGTGAAAATGGTGAATCAAACTGCTAATGAATTATTACACCGGCGCTTGTAGAGGTTCGTCTACACTATCAGAACAATTCAAGGATCCCTCATTGTTTCTTCTTTCGTCAATATCTTCCTTGGGTTTAGCAAGACATGGGGAAACTTGACAAGGTAAACCTCATGACTTGTTTTCCCTTTTTATTTTAAGTTCATGGTCAATGTTTAAAGTAACATCTTTAGTTATTTTTAATTGTAAATTATTAATTAATCTTCTTATCTGAACAGGCTGTTTAGTCCCATTAGTATTGTACCTGTGGTATGTGTGGTGGGTCTTGGTCTGTTCTCCAGGGGCTTTCCATTGGTAAATATTCCTAATGATCTTCCTTTAATATTATTGTAAAAGACATAAACAGGTTATTTAGTAAATTTTCATGTGATGGCAAATGCTTGATGGACTTTGGGGTGCAGCATAGCTGAGATGTCAAAGTTCATAGTGATGCCTAACATGACCTTATTTGGAAGAATTTGTGAACTCATCTTTCCTCTTCTGTGCAGCTTGCAAATTGTGTGCAAATTGGCTTACCTATGCTCATTCTACTTGTCATAACACAACAGGTTTATATCTTGTCCGAAACAATTTCTTAGATGAGTTTTTTCTTTGATACTAATATGCCCTTTTTCTTTTCTGTATGACAGTATTTGAAGCGTCTTCATCATGCTGCACATCATGTACTTGAGAGGTTTGCTTTACTTCTCTGCATCGCTGTCATATGGGCATTTGCTGCTATCCTTACTGTCGCAGGTGCGTATAATACTGCTAAAGCTCAGACCCGAGTGAGTTGTCGCACTGATAGCTCTTACCTTATGTCTTCTGCTCCATGGTATGTTCACAAAACAATCAGTTCAACAGTTTATTTGAGTTTCAGTGCTGTTTCTGGAACTTTATAACAACAATTAAATTGATTTTTTATTCCAGGATTAAAGTTCCATATCCATTCCAGTGGGGTACCCCCATTTTCAGAGCTAGTCATGTCTTTGGGATGATGGGGGCTGCACTTGTATCTTCTGCTGAGGTCTATCAACTATTCCTTAATTTTTTGAATGCTACATGTAGCTCTAATAATTTATGTTCATTCTCACTTTTGAAGAATTTGACAGCTTTGCCCTGTGGAAAATTATTATTATTATTATTCTTTCTGTATATATGCCATTATTTTCTGTCAATTTTCATCAAATTGATAATCTAATGTGGAGTTTTCTCCTTGATGAAATTTCGAATGCAGTCAACTGGTGCTTTCTTTGCTGCAGCCAGGCTTTCTGGTGCAACACCACCTCCTGCACATGTGCTCAGCCGAAGCATTGGGTTTCAGGTGATTCTTGCTTCTGAACAATTAATTTAGTTGTTCTTTTATATTGTTGCAAAATCTTGATATGCATGTAACACTTATCACTGACTCATGTTTCTCACCCTTCCAAATGGCAGGGTATTGGCATGCTGATTGAAGGCATATTTGGTTCTGTTGTTGGTACTACTGTATCTGTGTAAGAAAGCAGTGTCTTAAGAACTCCACATGTCCCACATGTCATTTTTTTATCTTAGATTAAGAATTGTATGAGTAATAATCTAACAAATTTTTTGACGATTGCAGTGAAAATGTAGGCCTACTTGGTCTAACACATATAGGGAGCCGCAGAGTTGTGCAGATATCATGTGGTTTCATGATCTTCTTCTCTATTTTCGGTACTATATTCCACCTGAAACTCACGTGGCTACTAGATTTTTCTTTCAGTTTTACATTTCTGGTGTAATCAATTTACTTCTTCTTTCAGGGAAATTTGGAGCCTTTTTCGCATCGATTCCCCTACCGATATTTGCTGCTATATACTGTGTTTTGTATGGTATTGTGGGTAGGTGCTGCTGCTATGCTTACATAAATCACAATAAAGTTGACCTGCAGAAGCAGGCCTTATATTTCATTATTGATTTTTTTTTGCAGCTTCTGTTGGGATTTCTTTTATACAGTTTGCAAATACCAACTCCATAAGAAACATCTATGTTCTGGGGATAACCTTGTTTCTAGCTATATCAGTTCAACAATACTTTGTCACTAACACTGCACCAGATGGTCATGGTCCAGTTAAAACAGATGGTGGATGGGTAAGTAACTCTTAAAAATCTCATTTTTCGACATTCAATGTCATTATTAGGCATATCAGCTTTCCTTAATCCATGGTTAAGGTTGTAACTATGTGTTGATTTACGTGATTTTTGATTGATCCTACCTTGTTTTATGTGACAACAGTTTAATGACATTTTGAACACCATATTCTCTTCTGCCCCAACTGTGGCTATAATTGTTGGAACCCTAATTGACAACACACTTGAAGGAAAATCTAAAGCTGTGGACAGAGGACTTCCATGGTGGGGTCCTTTTCAGAATAGAAAGGGAGATGTTAGAAATGATGAGTTCTACCGTTTACCTCTCAGGATAAATGAGTATATGCCCACCAGATTTCTCTGAAGTACTCATATATGCTTCTACTTAACCCCTTCTGTGAGCTTAATTCTCAAAATTTCATGTACAATGAAATGACCTTGTAAAATATGGGTAAACAAATTTTTCCTCCAGTGGTCTCAGAAGCCAAATTTTACCTTGTATAAATGGATTGGAATAGTAATTCTTTGGATAAACTACTCCAGAAAGATGCTCAAATTACTTTTTCTCCTCTTATTTAAAATACTCTTGATTTTTTTACGAGATAAATGAGATGCAGTTTAGTTCTTTATAATGCAAATGAACTTAACAGTACTGAATTATTGCTGATGTGCTTTTTCCTAAGGTCTTAGAATGATGAATAGCTACTTTTGAAACATTTTGTTATTGGTTTCAGTATTTCATGAGGTATGATGAACTGCTAAATACTTCTACTGTTGCTTTTAAAGTTTCATTTGTTTTGTTCTGAGTTTTCAAACTTACTGCTATCTCTGTTGAGGAAAAATCTAATAATTTCACTTCTATAAGAATATAGTTAATTGTAAGATATTCATCTTTCAAGTGAAAAGAATGTGTATTTGATGATAGCAGGTGAGAAAAATGTAATATGAGCATTTCTTTTTACTGCAGGAGAGTGCAAATTATTCCAATTCTTTATATAGTAGTTTCTTTAGTGCAAAAGTTCACTTTGAGATGGTAGATTTTGTTCATCACCAAGTTGGATGATGCTGATGCTCTAATCAAAGACTTGGAATAGAGTATTCAATTGTATCACTGACAGTATTATTATTGTTGTTTTTCTTAAGTTTAAGGCTTTATCTGTTTATGTATATTAAAATTGAATTGTGAGTTCATCATGCATTGTGTTTTCTCTTCGTTTGACACACACACACACATACAGGGAATAAAATTTTGAGGAAAATTTACTTTCCTAGAATATCAAACCTTTGATTTTCAATTTCCTCATCAGAACACGGTTAATGTTCTTAGTTATCTTACACTGATGGTTTGGTGTCTATTTTTCTTATTTTATTCAAAACTTGAAAACAATTTTGGACTATATTCATTAAATTAAAGAACATAAAGATATATTTCTTAAAACAGACATGTTTTATATGTTTTAAATATAATGTCCAAATTTATATGTTTTATTTATATATTAAGTTTTAAATCCGATTGTTGGTCCAAGTTGATTAAGTCTTACCCTAAGAAAGTGACCTAACTAAAATAAATGCTATTAATTTAAATTCAGTCCTCGATAATCAGTTTATCACCCTATAATAGGATGAAAGAAAAATCAACAGATTGAGTGGTGTGATTACATTTTTCATGTCAATTGTGTCGCTGTTTATGACATATATATTTCTTAGTTGCATCATCATGCATAAGGCATAAGCATGGCGTAATGCTACCCTAAGAAAATAAAATTATTTGAAAAATCTTAATGCAGATATTTCTGATTGTAACTTCTCAAATAAACCTTAGCCACTTATTTTTAAATACCCAATAAGGGTTAGGAATAGTGTAAGTTTCATATTTGTTAGAAATAAGAAAGTAGAGCACTATATCAAAATAAAATATCTATAAATTTATTGTCATAAGATTTTGGGTTGAGAGTGGTGTCAATTTTTTATATGGTTGAACTCAGGTTTCATTGGTGTTGTATCTTTCCAGTGAAATCCCCTTTCTAAATCTAATAAGTGGTGTCAAAGCTGATGGTTAAAACCGACTCAGATGAGTGCAGTATGTCCTGGATAGGTGTGAAAGGGACTCACCCTTGAAGGTGTAGTATTTCACATATATATAAATAAAACTTCTCTTATTTTGAAGTACAAGTCTCTCTTATGCTTCATATTCTGCGTTAAAAAATTGCTTGACACTCATACACAAGGGTATAAGTGTCTTTGAAAGTCAGGCACAGGTGATGCAAAAATTAATTTTAGAAGTTTTGATGATGATGATGATGTTGACTTGGGAGGCTTGACTTGCACTATATACGGATTGAACAATGTGTGAGGATAAATAATGAAAAAAAGACATTGACCTAACCTCAATAGTGAAAAAGAAGAAAGATAAGAAGGAAGCTTCAAGGTAGACACATGACAGCAACCTTTGCGAGTGTGGTGAATCAAAATCCAAAGGTTGCTTTCAGTTTTTGTCTTTATGTTTCTCTTTACGCGTTTTCTCATCTGAATGCACAACATGGCCTTTGGGTGGAGGCATGTGATGGAAACTGGTCGCACATGTACAATGTATATGTACACATGTACACAGACAATGATGGTGGTCTCAAAATTCCAACATTATGGTCTCAACTTTCCAACTCAAAATGGGAAAAGCACTTCCTTTTGGAAATCTAACTCGTCCATTTTCATTTTTTTTCTAGCCGCCCCTGGTATATGTGTGTGTGTATATACTTTGATTTTTGTGTTCTTGTTTAACTCATCTCAAACAATCAACATTGGGAATGTGGTTTTTGAAAAGATGCTTTTAAAAATTGAAACTTTCTGTCTGTTACGGTTATCTAACTAAACTGACAATAACCAAGTACAGGAACCTAAGATTGTGTCATACCATAACTTGTGGGAAAAAAGAAAATTTCCTTTTTCTATGAACAAGTATATACAATGAATTGTGGGAAGTGATGCTTCTTCATTCTTGAAGCCAGTCCAGATCAAAGTGTTGTTCTGGTACCTGAATGTGAACATTTGACTTGGCCATCTCAGCAACATCTCTCCATGTTCCATACACCTCCTCGTCACAGATTACAAGCTGCAGAGAGCGTAATGACACTGCAGACTTTGGTAAATACCTAATCATAGGGCATTCCCTCATGTCAATCTTCTCTAAATTTACTAATCTACCAATCTCTTTAGGGAAGCATGTGAGGTTAGTGCACTGAGAAATGTCAATGTACTTCAATTTCTTCATCTCACACATGCTAGGAGGAAGTGTTTCTAGATCAGGACAAGCATATAAACGGAGGATCTCAAGAGATTTTAGATTGCCAAATTCAACAGGTAGTTGAGACAAATTGTGGCAGTCTGTGAGGCTCATGTTTCTGAGTGACTTTATTCCACAGATGCTTGAGGGCAAGTATGTTAGATCATTGCAGTGATCAAGTGTGAGCTCAGAGAGGTTAGGGAACTGTTTCCCATCCAAACTGTTGTTGATCTGGCAGAGGACTATGAATAGTTTGCTCAAGTTTTTCAAGACAGTGCCTGAAAACTGAGGGGTGGAAACCTTTTCAAGCCAGAGACTCCTCAAGTTGGTCAAATTCATAAGAACTGAAACATTGTGAAGGCGAACATATGAGGTACTGTAGTTTACTATTATCAGTGCTCTCAAATTTGGCATCTTGCTGATGAAGGGAGGTAAAAAGTAATCACTGGATGTGAAATTGATGATCAACACTTCAGCCTTGGGAAAATCCAGCTCAAACCAATCCATTTCTGTCATTTCACCTGCAATTTGAAGTTCATCACAGATGAATCACACAACCAGACAGAAAGTTTATGATAATCATGAGTTGTTGATATTTGTACATACCTGTGTTAATTGAAACAATCTGTGCTTCAAAGGGTCGGTTCTGGAATCTTGACCATTCTTTTGGGAGTAGTCCATTTTCTTCTCGTTGTGCCATGACTAACCTTCTGTGTTCATGAATGCTCCCGCGCTTGCTCAAAATAAGAGCAAGGTCTCTCAGTGTGTCATGCTGAGTCACAGAGATCTCAAAGCAGCTGCTATACATGCCCCCGGCACTGAATGGTTAAAATGATCAAAAGGGTGTTAGAATAATGCTTCTGATAAGAGATAAATGAAAAGAAAATGAACACATTGAAATGCATTTCTAAGTCTGCAATTTGCGTACCGTGCTTCTTTCACTAAGGTTAGAAGGTTCTTGTTCGAAAGCTCAACCGCAATGGCATATGCTTCCGCCTCACGAATGTCATGGATTTCAACCCACATATTGATTAGAATTTCGAGAGGGATCTTCCTATCCTCAGGGAAAGAACACAGGTCCAAGAAGCATTCTTTGATCTTTTCTGGCAGGTAGTTTGTACTAATTGCCATTCTATCAATCAGATTGATTTCATAGGACTCACCAATGCTGTGACCTTGAGACAGATTACTCTTAACACTCAGCCAAAACATTTCATTCTGGTCTCGCAAAGAAGCTCCAATCACCTTCAGAGCCAGTGGAAGTTTTCCACACTCAGCCACAACCTGTTGATACAAACACAGAACAAGAGAAGGTAAACGCGTCATATATCACAGGATTTTGGTTTCTGCACTTAATCAATAACCAGGGACATAGAACACAACTTCAGTTCCATCCATTACCTGCTTCACCAAGCTCACATTAGCACCCAAAGGAATTGACTTCTCTCCAAAAGCATGGTGGCAAAACAGAGAGAGAGCATCCTCTTCACCCAGCAATTCCACGTGATAAGTCGCACTGAAGAATGTTGGGAATCTGAATCGAGACACCACGAGGAATTTGCAGCCAGGGATTTTCCACACAAGCTGCTCCAGCACGGAGAACGACCACACATCGTCAAGAACAACAAGAACTTGAGCTTCCCCTTTGCATTCGAACTGTGGCATCCACTGTGGAACCACGTAATTTCCATTTAAGCCTTGGTTGCCCATGATGTGTCCCCAGATCCTCGCTCTCAGCTGCTCCACATTCGGAGACTGTGACACGGTCAAAAACAAAATCCTGTCCTTGAAATAACCTGCAAAAAGCAACTGTCACACTCTCGAAACACTTTTAAACAAAATAAACAGACAACAAATGCATTCACCCTTTTCAAGTTATAAAACTGCAATCTTGTCAGACACGAATATACAAGAATAGGATTGTCGGTTATCAAACGTGAAACTAACATCATAAACATAATCTCCCCCGAGGTTTTTAAAAGTTCTGTTCAGAACCCGATTCTTTTGAACAAGATTAAATATTTTTCACAGGAATAATCCTGCTCCTACATACTGAAACTTTAAATTCAAGAACACAATTTTGTATCAATTGATTCACGATAACTGCTTGTTAAACTGAAACAAGTCTGTGTCAGTTGATTCATGCAAATCACTTTCTAACTGAAACAACTGATTTAGTGTTTCGTCAGCTGCATTCACATTACCAAGAAGGAAAAAAAAAAGTTTTTCTTTTTAATGATGGGTGAAGGTGGAATGGTGGACTTACATCGGACTTGGTCGTCTCTGCAGAGCTCTCTGGCAAGGGTGGTTTTCCCGGAGCCACCAATCCCGCAAATCCCGACAATCCAATCAGCATCATTGTTAGAGAAAACCATCTCCATAACCTTCTTCTTCCCGAAGTCCAACCCAACACTGAAACCGTTATTCCCGTTACACCCTTCCACCCACGTCTCATCTTCCTGCATGCTCTTCACAGCCTCCTCCACCCACCCACCCCCGTTCACTCCGATCTTCATCTCCTCCAGAAACCGCTCCATCCGCCGGTTCGACGCCTCCACCCGGTCGAACCGCTCCGCCATCTCGAACCGCGCGTGATGCACGTCGGCGAGTATGTGCGCCTGCATGGGAACCTGCAGGAACCTCGTCACGTGCTTCTCCAGCTTCTCCATCTTCTTCGCCAGCTGGAAGTTCCGGTACACGTTCCAGCGGCTGGACGACAGCGCCTGGTGCGAAAGCTCCACGCCGGAGCGCAGAATCTCCGAGAGACGGTCCAGCTGCGACTGCCTCGGCGCCGGAAGCTCCACGCCGGAGTACTTTATTTCCTCGATGGTGGGAAGAATCTCGCGCACGTAGGTGATGAGTTGCTCCGCGCTGGACTTGCAGCGGAGAGCCTTTCGGGATATTGTTATGAGCATTTTCCAGAGATCGGAGGCTATCTCTCCGGTGAAAAGGTCCGTTAGGGCCATGGTGGTGGTGGTGGAGCTATTCTTCTCTTCCTTTTTCTTCTTCTTCTTCTTTCTTGGTATTAAAGGAGTCAGCAATTGGTGGCTCTTGCGAAATGACGGTACTGTCCTTCAGTTGCCAATCATAGTTTCTCAATTCTTAGTACACCAATAGCGTTCAGGCACACGTGACGTGATCAACTTTTGTTGGGGACAACAACATTCATTTCCAACCGTTGGATTTTGGGACATAGATTTAACTAACACCGCTAACTGTTAGTTAACTCTCGTACTTAACTTAGCCCTCGTATACTTCATAACTTCAACTGTTTCTGGAAACACTTTGGTCTTTTTAGGTTTAATAATTTCTTTTTCAATTTTATTTACTAGTAACCATCAAAATTGGTAAAAAAAATTGTAATAATTACTTTAATCATTACAAAATTTAAACAAAATTAATAACATTGAAATTCTTAAATCAAAATCCCAATTATTTTATTTCCAGGATGTTAATGAATCTTAATAATTAAAAATATTAGTAATCCTTAATATGAAATGACTAAAATAAAATCTCTAAAGAAGCCTTTAAATAACAGATAATTATATACAAGTAATTACGTAATATCATTTGCTTCTTCTATTTTTTTAATCTTTCTTTTTGCTCATATTATATTACCCACTATCTTTTGCTCCTCTTTCTCTCTCTGCCCTTAGAATATTCATGAGCCTTTGTCCATTTCCTTTCACTATTAATTGTATGATATATTATGTAATCTGTGTCTCTTTTTTATCTTCGGAAATAATTTTTTATAAAAGGGATGTTATTTCTGACTAAACTAAATTAAAGTAAGTCTTCAAATTCAAAAGCTGATAATGTTTATTTCATTTTCAACGATGAGATTAGGGACTTAAATGTGTAATTTTGACCTATTTCATGCACTCCATTGGTTGGTTTTTGCAATCATGAATGACACTGATAGAGACTTTCAATATGAAAATGTTTTTGTCAAATTTGGAAGCAGATTTAGGATAAAATGCATTAGTTTCTAATAATATAAAATTGAGTTAAATATATTTTTCATGGTTCAAGATTCATAAATTTTTTTAAATTAGTTCATTTTTGAAATTTTATACCAATTTAGTTTTTTATTTTTAGAAATGTGTGAATTTAGTATTTTTTACCAAAATTTGTTAAATTTATTTGACATGATGGTATATTTTATGATAATATTTGAATTAACATTGAAGTAAAAATATGTCAAATAATGTAAATAATTCAAATACTATCTTAAAATGTGCTTGAAATGTCAGATAAACTTAACAAAATTTGGTTAAAAAGACTAAATTTACGCACTTTTTAAGATAAATGACTAAATTGATTAAAAATTTTAAAAATTAATTAAATCTAAATTTCACTTGAAGAATTAAAAACATATTTAACCCTATTAAATTTTATCTTCATTTTTAAAACTTTAAATGTTATATACACACGTACACTTTTAAATTTAGAAATAAAAAAAGTGCTGTAGAAAAAGTTGAGTGATTAAAGTCACATGTATTATTTATATGAAGACAAATTACAATCGCACTTTGTGCATTTCCACGAAAGTTCTCACTCCACATGCCCTTCTTTGTTTCTATCAATATAAATTTCAATTACTTTATATAATAATATATAACATTCGTACCGTTTTTCCGGTTTTTCCGGCATGAGATAATTTTTTCGACAAGAGAAAAATTCCTCAGTTTTTTTATAAGTATATGTACAGAAAAAACAAAAAAATATTGTATAAAGAAGAAATGAAATATCAAGTATAACTTAGTTCAATCTCGGAAAGTGTAAGTTTAAACAAAAAGTAAACTATTACAAAATTAAAGAAACTAAAAAACATATTTTACTTATTATTTAAAATATAACATAAAATGTATTCGTATAGATTGAAATTTATCCGTGCTATTGTATTTATTCAAGGAATAAAATAAATGTGTTTTTAATCCAAATTTGAAGGCAAAATTGAATTTTCTTTATATCTCAAATTTTGATAGATATTGATTTTTAAACTTTATAATTCTTTTAATTTAGTTGTATTAAATATTTTGATGTATTATTTTAATTGTTTATACTATTTCACACATTCAAAAATTTAAAAGTTAATTTGTAAAACCGTTTTACAAACTTAAACAAATTAATATCGTTGGAATGTTATTGAATTAAAATAATTGTATCTATTCAATTTTAAAATTTTAAAATTAAAATATATTAAAATTAAAGACAAATTTTAATTTCATTCAAATCTAGAGACTAAAAATATATTTAACTTGAATTGAAGTCCTCTCTCTTAGTAGTATAAGATAATGTTGATAATTTTTCTCAATTTTTTTATTTTTATTTAATATTAAAACTTGGATTCACCGTTGTATTTTGAAAAGGTTTCTGAAAAAGATAATTTCCATAAAAAGTAGAAGTTATATACAAGTATTCACATGAAATTGGAAAGTAAAACATCACAGGAAAATACACACAAATGAGTCATTCTTTAAGCCAGTCCAAGTCAAAGTGCTGTTCTGATACTTGAATGTGCACATTAGGCTTCGCCTTCTCAACCTCTTTCCAAATCCCAGAAACCTCTTCGTCACAAATTACAAGTCGCAGAGACTGCAACGACAATGCAGACTTTGGTACATTTCTGATCATAGAACATTCCCTCATATCAATCTTCTCCAAGCTCACTACTTTACCAATCTCTTCAGGGAAACATCTCAGGTTCACACATTGAGAAATGTCAATATACTTCAATCTCATCATCTCACATATGCTATTAGGCACTGTTTTCAGTTCAGGGCAAGCATATAAACGAAGAATCTCTAGAGATCTTAGTTTCCCTAGTTCAAGAGGCAATTGATTCAGATTGTGGCAGTTGGTGAGACTCAAGTTTTGAAGTGATTTCATTCCACAGATGCTTGAGGGCAATTGGGTTAGATCATCACAATGATCAAGAGTGAGGTCAAAGAGGTTTGGGAAGACTTTGGCTAAATCTACCTCTTTTTCAACCAAACTGTTGTTAATCTTGCAGAGGACAATAAAAAGTTTTCCCAAGTTTTCCAACACAGTGCCTGATAATTCTGGGGTGGAAACTTTTTCAAGCCAGAGGCTCCTCAAGTTGGGCAAGTTCTTGAAAACTGAAATGTTGTGAAGGCAAGCATATGTTGCACTGTAGTTTATTATTATCAGTGCTCTCAAATTTGGCATTCTGTTGATGAACTGAGGTAAGAAGTACTCGGTGGATGTGAAATTAATGATCAAAACTTCTGCTTTTGGAAACTCCATATTACACCAGTCCACATCTTTCATTTCACCTGCAATGTCAAATTCATCACAAAAATTGTTACTTTAAACCTAATTCAACTTCATAGAACTGGCTTGTAAGTTGAGGTTTGTATTTACATATATACTCTAAATTCTCTAAATTGACCTTATCTTGGTCTTATCTTTAATCGATGTGAAACTTACAACAAAAATGAACAAAAGAAGCAAGAATAGGAAAGATAAGAAAGCCATTTTTCAGAGAGTAATTGGTATATACCTGTATGAACTGAAACAATCTGAGCCTCAAATGGTTTGTGTTTGTATCTCAACCACTCTTTAGGAATTGTGTTTTCTCTTTTTGGCATTACTAATCGCCTGCGTTCATTAATGCTAGCACGGTTGCTCAGATTAATGGCTAGGTTTCTCAGTATATCATGTTGAGTAACTGATATCTCAAAGCAGCTGCTATACATGCCCCCTGCACTGGTAGATTAAAACATCAAAAGGGTGTTAGAGTGATCTCATTGCTTATTCCAACAACAGGAAAAACAAGAAAACCAAGTTAAGAGCATTTCTCATGTTGCATACCGATGTTCTTTCATTAAGGTGAGAAGATTTTTGTTGGAGAGTTCAACAACAATGGCATAAGCTTCTGTTTCAGGAATGTCATGGATTTCCACCCACATGTTGATGAGTACATCCAAAGGGATTTTTTTATCCTCAGGAAATGAACACAGGTCCAAGAAGCATTCCTTGACCTTTTCTGGAAGGTAATTGATACTGATTCCCATTCTTTCAATCAGATTGATTTCGTGGGATTCACCAATGCTTTGGCCTTGAGATAACCTGTTCTTAACGCTTAACCAAAACATCTCAGGTTGATCTCGCAAAGAAGCTCCAATCACCTTAAGAGCCAAAGGAAGCCTTCCACACTCAGTGACAACCTATTTGCCATCACACACAAGAATCATAAAAGTGAATGAGGTCCATGCATAACACTCTACTTGTTCAGTGCTTCAACTTAGAACCAGTTTTGGAATTAAAATCATTCTTAACATAGAAACAAACATGTGTGCATTCACCTAAGATGTTTTAGATGGTATTTAGCATTATCTTTTACAGTTACAAACAACACATTACCTGCTTCACCAAACTCTCATTAGCAGCTGAAGGGATTGATTTCTGTCCAAAAGCATGGTGACAGAACAGAGACAAGGCATCCTCTTCACTCAGCAATTCCACTTCATAACTCACCAACGTTTGGAATTTCGTTCTGGACACCACAAGAAACTTGCAACCAGGTATTCTGCACACAAGCTGCTCCACCACAGAGAGTGTCCACACATCATCCAACACAATCAGAGTTCGAGCTGCTTCAATTTTGCACTCAAACTGTGGCACCCACTGTGGAACCACATAGTTCGAATCCAATCTCTCATTTCCCATAATGTACCCCCAAATCTTCGTTCTTAGTTGCTCCACGTTTGGAGACTGAGACACAGTCAGGAACAAAATCCTCTCCCTGAAATAACCTGCAAAAAATTTGATTCATGCGAAGTAAAACTCCACACTGACTAATCTATGCATGGAACAGTATCGTACAAGTTGAACCACGATAAACAGTTTCCTGATCATGTATGTTATGTTATCTTTTTTATTGCACGAATTACGAAGGAAAAGTTTGATTCTTTGAGCATGAATAACTTTGACGAGTTTAAATTAAGGAACTTTATGAACTCACATCTAACTTGGTCATCTTTGCAGACCTCTCTAGCGAGAGTGGTCTTCCCGGAGCCGCCAATCCCAGAAATCCCGACAACCCAGAGATCCTCCCTTCCGACAAGCATCTCCCTTACCTTAATCTTCCCGAACCCCAACCCCACGGCGGAGCTGCCGTCAACAACATTCTCGTCCACGCTCCTAACAGCCTCCTCAACCCAGCCGCCGCCGCCGACGCCAATCTTAATGTTCCCGAAGTACTGCTCGAGGCGGCGGACGGAGTTGTCAACGCGGTCGAAGCGCTCCGCCATCTCGAAGCGCGTGTGGTGGACGTCGGCCATGATGTGGGCCTGCATGGGGCCGAGGAGGAACTTGGAAACGGTCTTCTCGAGCTTGTCCATCTTCTTGGCGAGGTGGAGGTTGCGGTACACGTTCCAGCGGCTGGAGGCCAGGACCTTGTGGGAGAGCTCGACGCCGGACCGGAGAAGCTCCGAGAGACGGTGGAGCTGGGACTGGCGCAGGGCGGGGAGCTCGACGCCGGAGTACTTTATCTCCTCGATGGTGGGGAGGAGCTCGTGGATGTACGAGATGAGTTGGTCGGCGCTGGCACGGCAGAGGAGCGACTTCCGGGAGATGCTGATGAGCATTTTGAGAAGCTCCGTCGCGATCTCGCCGGCGAAGAAGTCGTTGAGGGCCATTGTGTGGTGTGAGAGTGGCCACACTCTGTCTCACTCTCTTATGCTCTGTTTTCCTCTGTTTTCTGAAACATTCTTAACTCTCGTTTCTTTTCCGTTATTTCGCTCTTCTTTCGTAAACTAACTTCTCTCTCTGAGTCAATGTCCAAGACTTTTTTTTTAATCTCGTTTACTAAGATAAGTAAACTACAATAAACAATTATTCTGTGCATGGTTAGAATGGGAAACTCTTCAAATTAGGGTTAATACATTAAACACTTTATATCCAACCTTAATTATCCAAAAAAAATTAAGCATTTTCGTATAATATTAATAAGAGCATGAATCTATTTATTTCAAGAATAATTAGAATGACTTACTCTTAATCTAAAACATTCTATTTAATCTCAAATTAACAGTTCAGAGTAATTATCAATAATGATAATGAAGTGTGTTCAACTTTGCTCTTACGAAAAAAAAAACATATTCTATAGAAATATGTGTATATATTTAATTTGATATTTTCTCCCTTTCTTTTCCTATGATAAATATACAAGTATGCAAAAGTAAAGATGGAAAAGAAAACATAAAAAAGTTAGACAATATGCAATTTTCAGTAAGTATGTAAAATAATTATCCTTCCTCCTTAGTTTCTTTTCCCTTGAATTCATTCCTTTTTTTTATTCACATTTAACAATTTTTTCTAAAATATTTTGTTCCTACTTTTTAATAAATAATTTATTAAGATGGAAGACATCAAAATATAAAAGAGACGAAAAGATCCAATTTTCAGGAACTACACAAAACAATTGTTCCTTTCTATGCATATTCATGAACTAAGAGTTTCTTGCAAGTCTTATTGTTATGACTATATTGAATCATAAAAATCTAATTGGATTCCTCATTTACTATTATAGATTGTAGATACTTATTTTTTAAACTTACTTTATTCGAATAATGGTTTAATATTAATTTATTCAATTAAAGAATTTAGTAATATAACTTATTCAAAATAAATTGTTGTATTAGCATATATAATTTCATTTAAAAAAAAGTCATGTAAAAATATGAGGTATGAATTAAAGACAAGTTCTAAACATACACGGAAGAAAACAAACCATAGGTCTCATCAATCGAGAAAGAAAAAGTATAATATGCTTCAAATTTTTGTTTTTCTTCTATGCGATCTTATAGGAAATAAGTGAATGCAAAATTTATGTTATTGTGTTTAATTGAATTAAGTTTAAAATTTATTTTTTAATATTGTATAAATGTTATGGATTAAAATTTATTTTATTTAGATTTGTTATTTATTTATTTGTGTTACTCCTTATTTTATCGAAAAATTTGTTATTTGTTGGGTCTATCGTATTACCGTCAAATCATTCATTAATGTTTATTTTCATCGCTTGAGATGTATATGTTTCGGTGTAAGAAGTATATCCACATCAAGTAAAGATAAAATGATATAATATATAAATGGGAAATGTACAAACCTCATCTTATAAATTAGTTCTGAATAATAAAATTTAACTTAAAATTCATTTCTTTTATATATATATATATATATATATATATATATATATATATATATATATATATAATTAATAGGAAGCGTAAGAAAATGTCCTAGATTTTGGCCTTTTGTTATGTTGTTTATTATCTTTACTTTTAACAAACCTTATATGTATTATTATGAAGCGAAGAGAATAGAGAAAATTAAATCAATTGTAATATATATAATTGATAATATACATATTTTTATGTAGTTTTATTTCTTACACATAATTATTGTTAATTAATCTAAACTGCTACTTTCAAATTAAATAAAAGGATTAGATTAAAATTTTTGAAACTAAATAAATGATTAGATTAAAAACAAATCATTTCATTTAATATTGGTATAAATAATAATTTGTTATAAATGATATTTTTTGTAAAAATTGTTTTAAGGAAGCATGTAATATTTTTCTAACTAGTTACCCTAAGCATATATTGAAACATATATTTAATTTATTGGGAGACCTTTTTTTTTTTTTTTTTTTTTTTTTTTTATCTCTTCTAGGTAAATAATGTGAAGTTGTTAACCTAAAATTGATTATACAAACTTAATTTTAAGTAGTTTTTGCCAACATCTTTTATTTATACATAAAAAAGTGTTAGTGTGAGTTGACTACTTTCCTGTTATCTTTCCAATTGACCAAATCCTCAATGCCTTTTGATGATGCTTTTATAGCTCAAAAAATGAGATTAAAAAAGAATAATAAATTAAACTAAATATAACATCTAACTCCAATTTAGCAAATTGCAATGCATTTCTTATACGTTTAAAGTTCTCTTTATAATATAATACTTTAATCATCACGTGAAATAAAAGAAATCTTAAATTATATACATGCAAAATCAACACAGATAAAATGATGGTACAAAAGGTGAAAAAAAGAAAACAGAATATATTAACTAACTAGATAACAAATCTAATCTACCCTAATATAACCATGAACAAATGTGCTTTAAAAACATGAAGGTTTTTTTTTTTTTCAAAAACACAAATATTTACCCAAAAGTAATTTTAGGTAAATTAATAAAAAATGTATAAACGATAAATCAAGTAAAAACAGAAAAAAATGGTTAACCCGGACTAATTTATTTTAAAAATTATTATACTTATTTAATCTCTACGCAATTTATTATTATTATTATTACATGAAATTTACCCTTTTTTATGAAATAGGTAGGTAGGGATTTGGAATTTCAGTGATGATCAGAATCTGAAGTGAACTTTTCAATATTTTTCCTAACTTCATGATTTCAATTATCAATGACTCACTTTAAGAAAATAAAAGCAGCCTAAATAACTTTACTTTCTTTTTCTTTTGATTGTGTTGATTTTCATTTTTCTGTGCAAAAAGGGACTTTTTTTTTAGGTAAGTACTTGTTGAATGAAGACTGGATGCAATGCAACATTCTAGAAGATGGCTTAACTTTTCCAAAGAGTAAATAAACTCAATTTAATCTTAAAAAATATTGGTTCAGAAAAAAAGAAGGATAAATTTTAATAAAAGAAAAAAAAGGAAAAAATAGTGATGCCAGATGATCAATTCTAGAAGATTTTATCAAAGTTTAAAAAAAATATTTGCACGACCTTACTTAAAAAGAAAAAGAAAAAAATAGATTTAATTACTATTATGTTTATCTTATAAGCTATTGGTTCAACAGAGGAAAAAAGAGAACTTTTAATAATGAAAAAAAATAAGAAAATATTTATGAATTTGTCTCATACTATATATCATCTTTCATAACAACCACAAAAAAAGTTGAGTTGAATTGAAATGGGCATGATTATGACAAGTGAGAGTGCATAATTAAAATATTAGAAAATATATTTGTTTACACCATATTTATAAGTTGACAATCTATTTTTAGAAATATTTTAATTTAAAAAAAAATAATTTTGGTATTTATAAAAGGAAAATATTAAAAGATAAAATAATTATTATAAAGTGTGTCTAAAACTTTGTTAGGTGTCAAAATAATAATAATATGCAAAAATACTATGCAATAAAATCAGTACCATTAGATAGAAAATGTTAAATGAAAACATTATCACTAACTATTGGAAGACATAATTGTTGAAGGATAAGTCATGAATCTATAAAGAACCAGTTGACCAGCACAATGACCATTATGCCCTTCACCAACCCTAGTAAACTTAATATTGGAATTCAATTTTAACCTATTATTAGGATTTCCATGATTTCTTAAAGAAAAATTCCAGTGGCAGACATAAATTTGTTTGTTAATACTTTTTTCTATATTCTTTATTTGTCTTTTTCTTTATAAGTCCATGGAATTTAAGTCCAATTATCAAATACCTAACAACAAGATGAGAGTTTTATTTGTGTTTCCTATGTGGACCTCCCATTTTATAATAAACCAAATAAATATTGAATATTTAATTTAGTTTTGTAAAATACTAAATATACACAAAAATTATACTGTCAAATTATGTGTAAAATGCAGACAAAAATACATCAAAGCTTAGTCTTTAATGGTCATTAATAATTGGTTTTATGAGTTTCTTTATTTTTAGTGGAACATTTCTTATATTATTTCGTTATTTATTTGATATGATGTATACTTTATTAGATGTAAATTCTATTATTCCCTAATGAATCAAATTGGTCTCTTTTAATTAGGACCTTGTAAAATGATACGAAACGATTTATCTTCAAACCGAATTTAAAACATAAGAGAAAGCTAACCAAAGCCTTATCCATCACATCATGCAAATACAATTTTATAAGATGTTAAACTAGTTTGGATATTTTTAATTGAACTTGTTTACTTTAAACTTTTAAACTTTTATCCTGACCCTTTTGTATGTGTTTAGTTATAAGTTTATATATTTATATATTATAAATTAATTTTGTTTTAATTAATGTTGGATTTTCAACATGTTTTTATCATAAGATTAAGTTAATGTTTATCTCTTATTTATATATATATATATATATATATATATATATATATATATTCCTATTTGAACTTAGATGTATTAAATAGTATAAATAAGTCAAATATAATTCAAAACATATTTGACATGTTAACAAAATTTAACGAAATTGGATTAAAAGTACTTTATCTATTATTTTTTAAGTATGAGATCAAAATATATCAAAATTTAAAATATGACAAATTTTAATTTTGCGTACAAATTTAAGGACAAAAACATATATAAGATGTTTCCTTTTAAAGTTATGAAAGATAAACCTATTGCCAATGTAATTAAGATATACTTACACAAATTTTTGATTTTGATTCCTTGATTTTTTTTTTTATTTTAATAAAGTAGTAAAATAAAATTTCTGCCCTAACTAATATAGATGATCGGAGTGGATATTTTTTTTAATCTCATTTTATTTTTTAGTAACAATTCCACTTCATTGTAACATACCTAAATAGCAGGTTGAGAATGTTATTTTACCTCATCATGTTCTATTTTACTCAATCACAACTATATCCAAAACATGACTTTCTTCCCTAGATTGTGTAGCTGTCAAAATTAAGTTGGAGCATTTTTTTTTTTGAGTGCCACACACATCACATGAAAGTGCAAACCCCCCTAACATTGATAGATATAATAGTTGGTTCAACATCACATTGAAGTTAGGATATTTCAAATAAAAATCCGAACTTTGAACCAAAAATGCATTCATTTCAAGACACCCATTTGGGTTTCCATAATAGCATTTCAGTAATCAGCATCAGAAAAGTAAACGCCATGTCATGTTTTCCACTACTCCACAACACCATTAACTTCTCAAATTTTCCCAATGGCAAGTCGTGATTGCATTCAACTTGCCCTTAAAATACCCCTAGGCTTCACATAGCAATAGATTTTGATAAACAACGTCTTAATTTATAATTTGTTGTCATCATTATATATATAAGAAAAAAGAAAAGTAAGTATATCTACTGATTTTTTTGTATTGTCTTTCTGCTATTCTTTTAAAATAAACTAATTTTGATATATTAAAAAAAATGCAACATATTCTAAAATATCAAAGTCAATATATTTTGAACATGCAACAGTGAGACAATAAAAAAACTCAGAATCCAAATTAAAAAAATAAATTTGGATCATGCATAGAAGATAGCTTTAATTTTTACGAGAAAAAGTGGTATATAAAGACTTTGTCTTGGGGGAGGTAGGTTTGCATTTGGTTCCCAGTTGAAGCAACATCATCCACCATTATAATACTCAAGTCAATTAAGGATTGAGCATGACCACGTTCAAAAGTTGATAATGTGAAAACTTAAAGGTTACACTTGCACTCAAGACTCAGAAAACTTGAAAAGAAAACACTTTATTTTTCTCAGTTTTCGCACCCTGTTATGTGAATCGCTTTAATGAGGCTTTTCAAAATTTCCATAACAAGCAATTAGGACAGAAAGTAGAACCACCACCACAAGAAAAATATGCTAACTATATGTGACCAAGTGATGACCACCCACCAAGATACACTTCCACCTCTAAAGTCTTCAATTCAGAAAGCAAAGAGAAATAAAGTGAATATAAAGAACGATTGCAACTACTTCCCAGTGTAAAGCAATCAAAAAGGAACCAAATAATAGGAATTCAGCACAAATAAATCTGTAATTTGTCATGAAAATGATGGTAAGGTATTTCACACCTGGAACTTACAATTAAGAACATCAACCATACAAGTGTTTTATAAAAAAACTCTGATGAAGTTTTATTCTAATTTAAATGGATTCATCCGTCTCATGTCACTTTAAAACAATTCTTACAAATCTTATTTGCAGTTCAATTCCCTCTAATATTTAGCATTATAAAGATATGATAATCCATACTGAAAAATTGTTCTTTTTATTCTTAACACTTAAGAGTTTAAAAATTTATAGATGATCTAGTTCTTAAATGTTTAAGAACTCGTTGTATCATATCAACATGCTTATATAAAATTTTCTTATGAAACTTGAAGTCTTAAATTTAAGGCTACACTAAAGATGTTCTAGGAGCTAGAAGGAAAACCAAATGTCCTTCTAAAAGTATATTTCTCATGCACTTAAAAATTAAATGTTTAGACCACTAATTTTGATCCCCAGTTATTATTCTCTTTCCTAAGTAATATTCAAAGTAGTGATACTATTTAAAGTAATTTCTGAAATATCAAATATTCATCATTGTAATCCTCAAGTTAATATATTCTAATCAAGTTCAAAAATAAAATTGAAAGCTTTTTTAATATTTCAAGAATTATTTAAGATACTTCAAGGGTGAAATTACTTACATTCTTTATAAATGGTACTCGGCTGTGATGCTGTTGATACTACATGATTTAGCCATGGAAAATTGAAGTGGTAAGAAAAAAACAAAAAAGTAATAAGACACTTGGTAATGCCATAAATAATAACGGACTCCAACACAGTTAATCAGCACAAGGGGGAAAACAGTTTCTGTGCAAGTTTGATATGTCTTTCATAAGTCTAGTGTGTCAAAAAAACAGTATGTGAAGCTTCCACCATCTGAGAATTGACAAACATCATCTTAAGTTCTCAACCTATCTAACAAGGAGTTCCCAAGATTTGAAACCTCGTAACCTTACCATTGATGCATGTGTACACACAAATTTAACAAGAAACAATTCAGAGATGTGAAAAAACAACAATTTCTATAGCAGTATTACATTAGTGTTTATAAAATCCTAACCCAAAACATAAAGGTCCAAATCACAGGGATGGAGCCTCGCACTCCCGACCAGGATAAGTAGTGGGCTCTTGTCTCGGGCCTATCAGCCCGATAACTCAACTAAAACCAAACACTACAAAAATATTTTAAAATATTTCTTCACCAAATTGGTCAAACCACAAGCTTTTCAGGTTAGACCAAAAATTGTAGTCATCAACTTTACCTCTATCATTCTTTGTGGCTTCTGAGTAATTATCAACTGGGCCAAGCTTTCTCACAGCTGAGATGTTTTGCCCGTAAAATATGGTCACTATCATTATCATAATGATTCCCATTCTCTTAATAAATGGTGCCACTATCACTCTGCTGTACATTTCGTTCCAAATGGTAAGAGTAAGTACAAAGCTATAGTGTCTAAGTTCCATTACCGACACGCATAGTATTTTATCCATATAGACTAATCATCGTAAACCCAGTTTGAGACATGAGAATGATGAGGACCGACTGGTCCTCCTGCCACTTTTGAGTCTAGCAATTGGAGTTGTCTTCTAACCCATGGAGGATCATATGTACTTAGCCACAGAACTTCACCAGTATCCTTGTGCTTAAAATCAGGCTGTTTTGGATTTAACTTGCGCTTTCTTTGATCCCACCACTCATTTGGATTGGAAAAAAACACTTGCCAGAGGTGAAGCCGATTTTGATTATTTTGCATGCCAACATTTGCTATTTTTTGTTTATGATAAGAAGAATAAGAACAGGAAAATGCATTAAAAATTGAAAATAAATCAGTTTAAGACTAATGAAGCAACCACACAAATTGTACAACCAATTCAATCAAGAACAACAGAGAAGCCTGTTCAAGCAAAAATTTAAAAAGGGGTTGCTTAATATGCATAAGATTTTCCAGATTCCTTTTCCTCTGTACTCACTGGATTAACAAAATGAATACCTGCATCCAATTTTTTTTTCTTCACTAAAGTAAAATTTGTTCCATCAATAGAAAATAAATATTGCCAGTGTTAGAAACTTTGTTTGTCAATAAGAATTTGTCTTAATTCTTTGATATCAATTACTGACCTAGTTGGGAAATATGATTTGGTAATTCCAAACAAGATAAAAACCAAAGAAAAACAACAATTTTTGGCATTTGTATGAACTTAAGCAATCAACAAAACATACCTTTAGCGGATTCCAACTTCTTGTGGCCTTGATAACCAGACCTTTGAGTAACAAACTTGAACTCCTTCACATCTACCTGTAGGGAAGTAAATGCAAAATTTACACACAAAAGAGGGGAAAATATCACAGTATGCAAGTTAAAAAAAAGTGTAATGATAAGTGAGGAATTTAAGCATACGAACACCACTAATCCATTTTCAAGGATAGGAATTTGCAAACACGAACATTAAATCTTAAGAGGCAATTCGCAAGACGTTGAAGCAATAGGAAAAGGAGGAGTGCTTTGGCATGGAATATCCATATAACCGATATTGACAGGGGATAGCATATCTATTGAGCGAGAGGGTATTAGCGATCTAGTAGCATCTTAGGGTTTGCTTAAATTACAAGAGAAGATTGCTTTATTTTTTCGTTTTTTTCACTTTCAAAATGTCTCTTCAAAAGACATTAAGTACAGCTTATTTCTAACATAAAATATACTATGATGAAATAGTCCCTCAAACAGAAAATCCAGGGATAAAATTGCACCGATGGACTACTATTGGTTCCAACAAACATAACATGACCAAGTAATGAAATTTCAAAATTTTAATTATCATTCTAGTCCATTGTTTTCCTATAGTAGTTCGTAAAGATTTTTACTCTATCTATCAAATTAAAATTATTCATAGATACAACTTTTAAAGAAAATTACATCGACACCCTGAAATTTCATCAAATTGCATCCGATACCCCTCCCGCTTGTACTCCTACGATAACCCCTCTATTTACATTGATCATTCAAGAAACAAATTGATCACTATGAACGTTAAAAGACAACATCAAATCGGGTATCAATTTAATTTGCTCTAACATCTAAATTAATTATCCCATAAGTTATCAGACATCTATGAATAGATAATTGTATAAATAACCTTGTAATTCAACCGAGGGATTCCACCGGCATCAGGTTTAGTGTAAGACCCCAAAGAACCTGAAGCATAAATAAAATCATTTGGTTTCAAGTGTTCCACTGCAAGTTCTGCCACACTGTTCCACATCATCAGAAGCACCCTGGTAAACAAAACGCACAGCACAATGTAGTTTCTGTCACAATCTCCCAACAAAATCAATAAAAACTGCAAATTTCATTGAATTGAGATCATTATAATTTTAGAAAAAATAGTTCGCACCAGATAAAGGAGCTATTAGGTTGGTTGGATGTTGGAACCTTGAGCACAGTGTAAGCTCCGAAGTCACCGGTTTTTGAGTTAACACGCGCCGGCTTGCGCGTGACAGAGCCGATGAAGCTGGCGGTGTTCTCCAGGCGCGGGCTCCACCGAATAGTGGCGGGACGCTGGAATTGGAGCGCGTGACGATAAACGGCGCTGCATCCCGCAACGGGGTCGTCGAAGGAATGACGATTGTGACTGGAGAAGGGAAAATATCGTGAAAATATCGATGGAATTGAATAATGTTTCGTGAAGATGAACGGCTTTGTTTTCATAGGCTCCGATGAAGCGCGCCAATTCCGGCGATCAGGTTTTCCCGCCGGTCATAAATTTCGCCGGCGAATTTTGCTTTGCGGTTTTTTGGAGGGTAGGGTACACGGTGTTTAAACATTTCCCTTTCCCTTTGGGTTGGGTGGCTGAACTTGTTGGGAGGCTTTTACCTTTTGCACCTCTCAAAATTTCTCCATGCACCTCCATGGTGTCAACAAAATCCGTTGAAGTTCGTTAGTATGCTTCTATATTTGAAAATGTTGGAAAAGATGGTATGACTGATTAGGAATCCGTTTTCAAAGATCTAAAATTTAACAAAATTAAATGGTATATTTTACTAATTTTAAACTTTTAAATAATCATAAAATAATTATTTTTAAACAAAATATAAAACTTAAGTCCTTATCTATCAAAGTTACAAAATATAAAAAGTATTAGTTAGCAACACAAAAACAATTAGTAAAAAATTGTAATGACTAGTTAGAAAAATTGTCCGATTCTTCAAAATTATGTAACAAATTTAAGGTTAAGATGAAGTAAAGTCTTTTGGTGTCATATTTATTCCTATTCAAATTTTGATTATTTTTCCTTTAATGGATTAGTCTAATCTAACTCACCAGGGTCGACTTTTATAATTTTTATAATTAGACTACATTTTTACTTTTTAAATTAATTTTGACAAATTTTTAACAAATATTTTAGGAATGATAAAATCTTTATATAGATGTGTAATTGTTTTTGGAAGGGTTAAATATATAAAATATATTAAATTTTAAAAAAATGTTTTAAATTATATATATATATATATATATATATATATATATATATATATATATATATATATATATATATTTCAAAGAGGCATGTCCTGAAAATATAATATTTTACAATTTTTTTTAAGTATGATATGTTTATTCATTATCTATTCTACATCAAGATTTGTGAGTAATATTTTATGGACACATGTAATTATTGAGCATTTCTATATAGTATTATTCATGGACAATACATTAAAAATTAACAAATGCTGGATGCATTACTTGAGATGTTCGATGTGACATCTCTTGAAATGGATGTTATTTGTAATGTTTATGTTATTGGATTCTAAGTGTGAAAGTATTAATTTTGACATTTGAAAAACTTACAAGTATTTTTTTTTAGAGTTGATTCATTTTCTCATTTAATTTTCATTGATGAGACATTAGATGAATCTTGCACAAAATTACAATTGAATATGATTGTGATGTGAAGTTGAACAATTTTAAAAACCTTGACATTCAAGTAAAAATTAAGAACACTCTTGTGTGAACCCAAAAGATTGATGTATTGGTGTTTAGTTACATACAAACTTGTAACAAAATCATAACTTCGGATAATAATATGCGCAATTTCAAAGTTATAACCCTATGTTGGATAAGTTAATTATTCATATGAATAATACTAACGATGAAAAACCAAATGATGTGAAGAAAAAGTAAAAAAAGAAAAAAATCCTTTGTGGCATAAAAAAGTCATCAATAATCTATATGAATAAATATAATCTCAAATGTTTGAACGAATCATAACATTCTTTTGACCTTTAATTCTAATATTACCTTCTTTATATATATATATATATATATATATATATATATATATATATATATATATATATATATATATATATTATTAAAAGTATGTCTCAATTTGGACAGTTTGATTGCGAAAAGTTTCTAAAAAATTACTATTAACGATTATATGATCCTTTTAAAACAATTTACAGACTATGAAATTACGAAAAATTTCAAAAATAATTTTAAGACTTATTCAAACTCTTCAAAAACTAACTTATTATTTTTATAATCATCTTATTAGTGAAAAAGTTATAACTTCTCTCATCTCATCTCGTTATTGAACGGTTTTTGATCAGTAGTAATTCATCACATGTTTGATGTTTGTTGTACTTCTATACTTATACTCAAGTTTGTAGTACATAATTTTTTAATTCCTCAAAGTACAAAAAGATTTCAAAAATTATTATGCTCTTCTTACTTGAAGAAATAAAATAATTTTAAAGAAGTTACTTTTGTCCAACAAATTTAACATTTAAAAATTAAAACTTTTTCGAGGGACTAGAATAAAGTTTTTAAAAATATAAGAGAACCAAAATAAAAATCATTGCAAATCACAAATTATTATTTAAATGGTTTAACAGTTATTTTTGTTAAAAAAATGTAGTAATTAATATTTAGTAAATTTCTTGCTCATAATTTTTTTGCATGTTAAGAGTACTTATATTAAAATTGAATATTTTGATATATTTATTTGTTGAAAGTAATAAAGGTTTTTTTTTGTATTTGGTTTGGAGAGGCGTTTTCCACGAATGCGTGTGAAGGTGTCGGTGGCCTTTTCTGGACTCTTCCATCTTCCCCACAGGAAATGTCCCATACGTCTCTCATACATAAACACAATTTTACTCATGTAAAAATTTTGGAATTCAACTTCTTTTAAACTTTCATACAATTAAATTAATATTTTAAGTGAAACGTGTAAAATAATATAATAAAAAATTATAAAATTGAAGAAATTGAGATCCTTAAACTTTTAAAATTTTGTGTATATATTATAAATATATGAGAATTAAATTAGATAATTTTTTATCTTTTTTTTTCTATTAAACATGGTTAATAAATAATGGAATATAAAATTAATTATTGTAATGAATAAAAAAATTCACTCTCATATCATTATTTTATAAAAAAATTAAATATAAATTTATTATTTTTACTTATTTTTATATGTTGTATTTGATTGTAGCCGAAAGAGAAAAAAAATTAATAATATGTTATTTTATCTAATGAATCTTTTATATAATAATTATCTGTAAGACTATGGAAGGAAAATTTAATTATTATGTACTTTCTCATAATCAACTTTTAATAGTGGTTTAATTTTGACAAATTTAACTTTTTAATAACTACGTATATTAATATTTAATTTTTTTTAGTTCAACGTCAATTGTTCATGAAGTTTTCTTTTAATAGTTGTGAATAAATTTATTTTTTTGGATTTTAATGAACAAGAGGATTAGTTTAAAATATCAACTTCAACATTTTATTGTTGATAATGCTCTTAATCATCAAGGCTTAAAAATGAGAACAAGAAGTTCTTCCTGTCTTCTCTCTTCACTCTTCAACCTCTTAGCTGAGATGTCTCTAGATTCAAGTATTGTCTTTAGTCGAAAAGGAGTATGTTTGCAAATGTCGCTCTAACGATCAAGTCAGGGGTGTGCGTCAAATGATTACAAATGTTGTAATAATAAATATGTCCTTAATTACCTTGAAAAACTTTATCTGATTGAGCTTGGACCAAATAATTCTTAACCTGGTTACCCATGCAATATGATGAGGCGCAAATACGATCTTGATTATCACATGATAATATGATATAGAACATGCATTCGTAGACATTCGAGATGTTCTCAATCACACGTTAGATAGGTCATATATGAGTGTTGACTAAAATGATATCGAACACACATAATACATCAACTATGTCAATCTTTAACAAAAATAAAGAAACAAAATATATTTTACTTAATCTACTGTTTAATTAGTTTTATTTTAACACTTTCTACTTTTATATTTTACTATTAATGAAATTCTTAAATAATAAAGGAAAATAACTATAATCATATTATTTTATGTGTTATTTTTATTGTATTAATGACAATATTAAATATATTATTTTGAGTACTAAAATATATATTTTCAATATGATTTACAATATATTTATATTTAAAACATGTTAATATAATACAAAATTTCACTCTAACTAAACAATTATCTCTACATTTTTGTAAGGATGATAATACTTTGACACGCAACAATTTACATTTATTTGATATTATCTTTCATTTTTTCTCCTTATAAATAAAAAAAAATTATTTTGTTATGAGGTTTAAATACTCATTTGATCCTAGTTTTAGTTTAGTTATTTTCCGATTTGGTTCTAATTTTAGATTTGTGTTTAATTTGGTTTCAAATTTCGTCAATTTCGTTCAATTAAGTCTTTTTATCTAACACCGTCTAGATTGCTAACAAAACAATGTACATAATGGACTATTTTTGTAACATGGTGCGCTATAGTATGATGTGTCCGTTTTGATGTACTGTGACTTGTAGTTTTAGTTGGAATTAAACTTACATAGTTGAAATGCTTAGGTCAGGGTTTTTATATTATACAAGAGAGCAAGTAGGGGCGTTGCCCATTCAAAAATCTGCTTGTGATCCACCTTCACGTGAAAAGTTATGCTCCGTGGGTCATCGTCTTCCTCTTGCAATAGTTGGAACAACAAAATTGCGATTCATGCCATGGTAGTGGTTGTAGGATTTTGGGCATAGCACCCATTTACGAATGCGAAGAGCTTGCAACTGTGCAAACAAAAAGAACTACAAAGAATTGGGTAACAAAAATGCAACCAAAAACCCTAATAAAAAAGATTAGTCGAAAACCCTAATCAGAAAGCTAACCTCTAAGATGAATATGTACACAATCCACCAAAGCAAGTTCATATAGCAACAATGTTCTCCCACAACAATAATGTTCTCCAAATCCACAAATTCTTAAGACCGCAAAATGGAAGCAAATCCCCAATGCCCAATTATAAACCCTAAACACAATTTATTTTCATAACTTTTTTAATTAAAAATTAAGAATGAAACTACAAGTCAGAGTAAAATAATGGACACACGTTATAGGAACAATTTATCTTCTAAACGGTTCTATTAAATAGTGTTAGATAAAAGGATTTAATCTAACGAAATTAACAAAATTTAAGATCAAATTGATCACAAATCCAAAACTAGAATCAGATTGTATGACCAAATGAGTATTTAAGAATTTTTATAATATTTTACTTTTACAACATGTGTAGTGTGAAATGAGGGTAAAAATTTGTAGTCGTGAAAAGTATAATTACTCCTTCACCTTTGACAATGTAGAAGGTAGTTACGGTTAGAGTTTGTATCTCCGTCCAAGAAGAGAAAAAACGACGTCAACTGAAAGTCAAGGTGAGGACAGTGCAGTATGTATTATTCCAGACACAAGAGAATCCTCGTTGGAACATGGAAATTATTAGCCCAACCAAAGTCCACACAAAACAGCGTAGGTTGTTTCCATCGTTTTGCTTCGCAATGTTCTAGTCCCATTGCAACCACCAATCGTTAAATACACAACCCTCTTTCACCACCAATCACCACTCTCCGATGCCTCTCTCCAGAAAATCGCTTTCCGCCGGAGCCCACCCCAACGACGCCGGACCCGATGCTCCGCCGCGCCGCTTGACCAGGCAGAGGAAGCTCCGCCACCTCAGCGACCATGACATTGGCTTCTCCTTCTTCCCCTCCGCCGACTCTTCTTCGTCTTTTTCTGCCTCGCCGGAGCCCCGCCACCACTGCGCTTCCGACCACCGCTCCCTCTCTAGTCTGCCGCACCCGCTGCCTCTTCCTGAAGCGCCGTTGACCCGTCGTGCCAAGTCAGTCAGCTCTGGTTCCGTACATCCTCCCCTCTATGCTTCCTTAGAACATCCCGGTTTCTCTTCTTCCGGGTAAACTTTGCTTCATCGTTCGAAATGCTTTATACTCTAATTCAGTGTATAAAATTGAAAACAAGCATGCAAGTGCAGTAACGTCCTTGAATGAAATTCAAAAGTGTGCAACAGTAAATTCAGAAGACATTCGCACTATATAATATGGTTGAAAACAAGTACAAGATTTTGAACAGTACTTAGAAAAAAAAGACATAAAGAAATCAAATTAGTTTATGTTTTGTAGGTCATATGATTCTTGCATAGCTCGTGCTAATCTAGAGATAAAAGGATAAGATAGATTAGTTACTAACAAAATTGCTAGACATTTCACTTTAATAACACATGCATACCTGAGAAAAAGGAAAGAAATTAAACCAGTATATTTTTGTTGGTTAGAAGAATGATTCTTGCATAGCCTGTGCCAATCTATGCCTAGAGATAAAGAGAGAAGAAAATGGAAATGTTATAGGTAGTTTTATGTGATAAAGAAAACAAACAGTGTCAATTAAGTATGTGTATTTGTGAGAACTTTCATATATTATTATCATAAGCAAAAGGAAAAGAATGTTAATTATACCTTTTGCTTTTCTTTTTGTGTCTCACTTTTCCTACCCTAATCGATTCCACAATCTGCTAGAGTTTTGCATAACTGTTAGAAAACTGTTTCCTTTTTAGTGCCAGGGTACCATCTGTATACCAATTTTGTTGCTTATATAATAATCAGTCTGTAGATTAATTGAGTTTTTAATAGGCAATAACATTGGTGTGAAATGGGTGTAGAGTGATTAAGGAAGGAAAAATTATTGTAAATAAGGTTTTAAGGAAATGTAAGAATGTGCCCGCTGTCAAATTACATGAATGTTTTCTGAGGAGTTGGTGGCTCTTTATTTTTAATATTGATTTTTGTAAGGAAGTTGATCTCTAGAACTTGCTTTGTTACGAGCAAGGAAAATGTATTACTTGTATTGTATATATATATATGTAATGATTGGGATCTGATTCAGTAATTAATCTTTAATGGAGTCTGCAACTGTGCTTTATGTTTATGCCACATGTTGATTCGTTGCAATGATTAATCAGGAAGGCATTGCCTCATGATGCATTGACACGTACAAAACCTACACTCCATTTGGACTCTACTCATGCAAATGCAAAATACAATCTGAGAGAGCATATTCCTGCAGCAAGTTTCTTGACAGGTTGTTTTTTTTTTCTCCATTGCTGTTCTATGCCTCAAGAATTGAATATTGAACTGCTATGCCTTCCTATGTTGCTTTTGTAAATACAGGCCATAGTTCATTGAAAAACCGAAGAGCAGTGTCTCATGGAAATGACTCTGAAGTTAATCCCCATTTGAATTTGGGTGTTGCTGCCAAGCCCAAGAGTGCTCCAACAAGTGTGGTCAATAGTCCTGATACTAGTCCATATAGATCAAATAATATAGACTTCTTTGATCCTACCTTCAACTTCTATTCAGAAGTCAATGACAAATTGAAAATGTTATCAGCTAGAAGTGTACATAGTCCAGATCATTCCCCTATTCATTGCCCTCTAAGCCTCACTCGTTACTTCAATCCTAAAATTGAGGAGGGATCTCAGAACCATAAATTTTTTTCCAAGGTTTGCCCTGAAAATAACCATGTTGATGCACATCCCTTGCCTCTTCCTCCTAGAGCTTCATCTCCTGCACAATTATCTGTGCTGCATCAATCAAATGCCATCCATCATGCTACTGAAAATATGCCTTCAGTCAAAGGCCAATGGCAGAAAGGAAAACTTATTGGACGAGGAACCTTTGGAAGTGTTTTTCATGCAACCAACCTGTAACTATTTAATTCTTATTGTTTTTCCAATAGTTACTAGTTTAGTTTACATCATCTGCTATAAAGTATACCTTTTTCTATAGTTACTCATGTGCATTACTACTTTATCTAACAGGGAAACTGGAGCCTCGTGTGCAATGAAGGAGGTCAATTTAATTCCGGATGATCCTACGTCTGCTGAGTGCATGAAACAACTGGACCAGGTTCTTCCCTTAGTTATATATGTATGCATAGTAATCTGTTGAAAAATACGGTACAAGAAATTAGTATCCATCTTGTGGTAAGAATTTATTAGAGTCAACCATTGATCTTAACTATTGCTCTACAGTTTCTATTGAAGTTAAACACCTACAACTGGAAGTTAATTTCTAATGTAAATGTTAGACAAGAAAAATTCATATTTGTTCAGGAAAAGTTGGAATGTATAGTGGGACATCGAAAGAATATTATTTCATCCTTAATCGTATGTAATATTGGAAACGGCTCTGGCTTGTTTCCATCTTTCCCTCATGTCTACTTGTCTTGGTTTCTTCTTTTACTACATTGTGTTTTTCAATTCATTGTTCTGATATCTAGTATAAGTAATCCATAAAATGTTTTCTGTACAGAAAAGAAAATTAAGGTAAAGAGAAGCCTAGAGTTCAAGACTAGGATGCTAATTTAGTTATGCTTCTGTAGATCTTAATCAATAAAAGTTTATTGTTACAGGAAATCAAAATTCTTCATCAACTAAACCACCCCAACATTGTGCGGTATTACGGAAGTGAAATAGTGAGTTAATTGTTGGTTTGTTAACTTCTTGTTTCAAGTATAATCTATGCTAAGTAATGAAAATTTAAGGGTATTTGCGATTGTAAATTAGATTGACGTTTTGACTTTTGAGGCATTTTAACTTTCAGGTTGGCAATCATTTGTACATATATATGGAATATGTCCATCCAGGATCAATCAGTAAATTTATGCGTGAGCATTGTGGAGCTATGACAGAATCTGTAGTTCGCAATTTTACAAGGCATATTCTCTCTGGTTTAGCTTACTTACACAGTAACAAAACCATCCACAGGTAACAAGGATTGTTTTATGAAAAAAAAAAACTATTCTGTTGTGGTTATTAAATCTGCTAGGCCTTGAAAATTGAAGTTTTTTTTTTTTTTTTTAAATGATTGCTTTGGTTCTTTAGAGATATTAAAGGTGCAAACTTGCTGGTCAATCAATCCGGCATTGTGAAACTTGCAGATTTTGGGCTAGCGAAAATTGTAAGTTACTAAGTTCTATACTTTTAATTAGATATACATGTACTTTTAGTGTGGTATAGCTGTTCTACTGATCTGGTTGTAATCACCTCATTCATGTTATTTGCCTTTTTTGGTTTGCATTATTATTGAAGCTTGTGTCTTCTGCTTTTGTTTCTGGTGGTTGCAATCTGACCCATCTGCTTTTTCCAGCTGATGGGGAATTCATATGATCTTTCTTTAAAGGGTAGTCCTTACTGGATGGCTCCAGAGGTATTTTATCACTCAAATAATCTATTTTGTAGTAATGACATGCCCCTTTTGACAATAGTTTGTCCCTTGAAGGTCGTGAAAGGTGCCATAAAGAACGAATCTAATCTTGATGTTGTCACGGGAATTGACATATGGAGCTTAGGGTGCACCATTATAGAGATGTTTACAGGAAAACCTCCTTGGAGTGAAGCTGAATGGGTGAGCACCTCCTTATTCTTGTTGACTCATTTTAGCCAAGCCTTACGCATGTTAACTATTGGTTCAATATAAAAGTGATCATATATTCTATGTTTCAGTTCTTCTTTTCACTTCTTTTGGTATGACTTCATGTTATAATTCTACTCCAAGAAGAATGAGAAAAACTCTACTTCATTGTGTTTCATTTGTTAGGCTTCAGCCATGTTCAAGGCACTGCAAGAGTCCCCTCCCATACCTGAAACTTTATCATCAGTGGGAAAGGATTTCCTCCAAAAATGTTTCCAAAGGGACCCTGCAGATCGACCATCTTCATCAACCCTTCTTAAGCATGCATTTGTGCAGAATTTGCATGATCAAGATGTTCTAGGTCATCCACAATCCTTTCCTAGAGGAGACCTTGGACCAGGAGTAAGTGCTAATTTCATTTCATTAATTCTTCCATCTGAATCCTTGACACTGTCCAAAAGGGTCTTAGCAATACAGTTTCTGATATTCTCTTTCTTATACATTGCCTCATGTTGGTTGCAATTTGTGTAGGTTTAACTCCATATGGGAAATCGAATCATTCACTTGAATTCATCCATTAAAAGAATATGTCAAAAAACAGTGTTGGAAAGTGTCTTGTTAACATACTTTATCATGAATGATAATACATAAACCGACACATGCTTGGTGTTAATGCAAAAAGAGAGAGGAAAAATGCTACAGGAATGAGTGTTTCTTACGTTGTTGGAATTGTTTGTTCTGCAGGGTAATTCAGCTAGTCCTAGAGACACCACCACCACCAGAAGTGGCACAATGCAAGCCTCCATTATTAGCTCACGGTGTTTTAACAAGACTCAGAAACTACTGGGGTATTAGTTTTGTGAATAAAAATTGTAAATTTCATAAATATATAATCAGTAGTGTCTGATTGAGCTTCATTCTCTTTGTTGTTTTGAATTTTGCAGCGATACATCGGAACATAACAATGACAAGGAGTGTAATCATGTTATACCTTGTAGTCACTCTCATGTTCCAGAAGTGAACATTCTTCAATCTTCATTGAAACCTGGTACCCTCAATTACATGTCTGCTGAAAATTCCAGAAACATTTCCACCATGATGAGAATGATCACAAACTTCTGAAGCATCTCATCACGCTTAAAAGTTGGATAAATTCCACTGCTGAATGAATCTTGCATAAATTCCACTGCTGAATAAGTACTCCAGGGATCGAAAAGCTGGTCATTCGTGATTTTTTATTTTTATTAAATGTACTCTCAAAGATTAAGAGGCAAAAGAAATCGTAAAAATTCATATTGGTTTCGAAAGTGAGGCTGTTATTTAGACTTGTTCACAGGTAAGAAATTCACGTGTAAATATACATTGTATGATTTCTGTAAAACATTCTTTTATTCCTTTGAGTTTTGATGTATTCCAGAGTTATTCCAATGCTGTCGTTGGTTTGCTGTTGTAGTAATTTATAATCAGGTACAAAGATAAAGTTTGCTTCGAATTTTGTTTCTTGAATGAAAAAAAAAAACGTGTATAACACATTTTTAGTTTTTAATATTTTATAATTTCTTTTTCATGCATTCATATACCAAAACATCAAAAAGGCTAAACTCTGCTATTTTTGGGTAAGTAACGTTGCATGTTTATGTATTATTTCAAAAGCCAACAATTTGGCATGTTCAAATTCACTTACATTTAAGTGTTTATAGCACTTACAACTTTAAAAATAGATAATGAAAACTTATGAGATTGAGCAATATTTGAACTTATATATATATATATATATATATATATATATATATATATATATTTTTTTATATAAATATATATCACTATAATATTTTCCAAGACTCTATAACTCTTTTGAAAAGATTTCCTTATTTGTTGTTTTTCATATAATTCTTAATAGGTACGTGTTCAATTTGTTCACCATAAACAAGTTTAAATCACGTTGTTAAATTCAATCATGACAAAGCTACGATAACGAAAATAAAGCATTAACCCAAAATAATAACGAAAAACAGTTATTGGACTTATAAAAGATGTTTTAAATGGGAAGAGAATTCTTCTTTGATATCATTGTTCAAATCGAGAAAAGTCTGAATATTGGAGTACAAAAGTCCTACATATTGCATGAGATTATTTTATGAAAATGGTATTTATAAATACAAATAAAAACTCAAAATCCATACAAATCAAATCAATAAAATAATTCATTGAAATTTGTATGATTTTGAATATGGGGTTTTAGTTTTTTAAAACCTTAATCATTGTTGTTGAAAAAATAACTAAATAACCAGCAACGCAGATCAATTGTTTTGAGAAAGAATCAGTAGAGATATGCTGATTTTTACTTGTATCGCCATTCATTATGATGGAACATGTTTGTCCAACCTATCTTTAGGTAGACTTCCAATATAGGAACTTGTCTGAACTGATTACCAAGACCGATCATTGGTGCTGATGAATCTTTTGAAAATAATCGTTAAAGAGATATAATATTAGTGAGACCCGAATCTAACCCATGTAAATGATTGACATCACTTTCAACCCAAAATTTTAAAATAACGAGTTATTGAATTTTTTTATTAATATCAAACAAAATTATCTTCTTAACAAAGTAAATTGATGTTATTTGTTTACCAAAGATATGGGTTTTAATAGTTAACATTGAGAGGGTTATTTTTATTCCACGTTAGCCAAAGTTGTTTTATCTACAATAATATAACTATATAACTATTTGTTGGTCAATTTAAGTTAGGGTTTTCTTATCAATATTGATAGGTGTTATTTATCAATTGACATTATTGAAATTATTTTTTGTCGATATTGGTCAAAGTTATTTATCGACCTATATTAGTTATTTATCGACCTATATTAGTTAGAGTGTTTTCAATCAATGTTAACAAAATTAATTTTTTTCTACTAATGTGAGTTTTTTTATTTTTTTTTTGACTAATGTCTCTCATAATTATTTTGATGTTGATAAAAATTATTTTCCAAAGGACATCATTGTGTTAGTTTTTTTGTCAAAAGTTGATCAAAGTCTTTCTTTATAATGTCAAATGGAAAAGCTTTTGATAAAGTTTAATTATGATTAATCGGGTTAATATTGATGAAATTTCTTAACTGACATTCGTAAGAAAAAGTTGAAAAAAAAGACAATATTTTTACTTATTGTCAATCAAATTAACTATAGACGATATCATTTAAAAAAGTATCGACCAATACCAGTAAAAAACTCTTGTTAACTTAGTTGATGATATCTGACAAATTTTGATTGAAGAATAACCTCAACTAATATTGACAAAAAAAAGTCATCTATTTATATTATTGAACTATTGAATATTGTTTAAATACACTTTTATATTTAGTTATAATTAAACTCCTCTTTTTCATAAAAGAAAATTGTTTGTCTAAACAAATAATCTAAAGAATATTTTTTTTAAAAGAGATAAAATTCAATTAAACTCTTGAAAAATTGTAAATATCCCCATCAAAACACATTGTGGGAACACTATTACTTATATTAAAAAATGTGAATCATGCGAGTTTTATGCATTTACCCCACGAAGTTAGATGCTTATAAGGCAACATTATAGAAGAAGAAATATATATAAAAGCATGATGGTTAAATTTTGTCTAGTTAGGTTTTTTTTTAGTATTTTACATTTTTATTATTAATTTAGTGATTTAACATTATAAGAAAAATGAAATTACCGAAAGATAAAATTTGATAATAAAAATATTTCTCAGTAAACAAAAATTGTTTGTCAAATTTTTGACAATAAAATGTTTGTCAATAAATTTTATTGATAGATAAAAGAATTTGCTAGTAATTACTTACAACTATAAATTTGTTAGTAATCACCGATGAATTTATACCGGTTAGTAAGATTTGTTAGTAAATTATGATTTGGTTTTCTTTCTCTTTTTGGAATGACATTGATTTTTTCTCCTCATTCTCCTTTGTTGCTATCAATGTGACATCCATCACTCCTTCATCATTGTCGTCGTTGTATTGTTGTCATCGTTACCTCTTCCTCCTCTTCCTTATCCTCCTTCTTTCCCTCCTCCTCCCACTTCTTTTCTTTTTCTTACTCATTACCAATTAATTTATAAAAATATTTTCTTGGATTTGGTTGGAAATTTGGTATCCATTTTATTTAAAAGTTTTAAAAAAATAAGATACTGATGAATTTAATAATGAATTTTCAAAATATTTAATTATCAATATATTTATTGACTGATTTCTAAACAAAATTCATCGTTGATGAATTTACTAATAGATTTAACGATAAAATGGTTAAAACAAAAATTTTGACAACTATTTTACATGTGAAATTTAATAATAGACAAATTCTTCAATAATAAAAGTTCTAATTAATCGATATATTTTATGAATAGATCACTGGTTACCAAAATTTTCATAGATTGTTTAAATTTTAATTAATTGACAAATTTTCTTAACAAATTTACTTCGATCAATAAAATTTTGTTGATAATTAAAAATATTATTGTAGTATAAAACAATATGATTTAGTTATAAACACTCTTAAAAAATATAATGTATAATGTGACTAATAAAAGTTGTAACTCGGATAAGTTTAATTGTTGTCCTATTTTAAGGAGGTCCCAACTTATAAGTTGGTGTTAAGAGGAGCAAAAATCTGAAAAAAATAAATATATTGGCCATTATATATACGTGTGTGAACTTGTGTATTAATATATCTGTCATTTAGAAAAAAAAATTGTGTTATCAACTAAGAAAAATTATCTATAGAAGTCAATAAATTGGTTTGTAATTTAATAACAATGCACAATTCAATAATACATTTCTTATATTTCAAATTTTGTGTTTAAACAAAAAAATGTCACTAATTAAAAAAGTTTTTTTTATGGAATAAAATAAATTTATATATGAAAAGGATATCAATTTTCAGTCACTACAAGTTTATTTTTATTGTTTTACTAAGTATGATTAGGTCATAATAACCATTTCTTTATTTTATTTTCTTTATTTTTCTTATGTAATGTGGACAGATGAGTTTCTCTTAGTTTTTATAATATTATATTAATATCAAATTACCGCATAATTAAAATTTATTATTAATTACAAATTTAATTTTATATTAATAAATAGTATAAATTTTACTCTGAACACTTCAAGTCTTAACGACATAAATTCCATTACCGAATAAAAATTAGTATTTGGATAATTTCTCGTTAGAGCCCAACTTATCGGAAAACGAGAAAGACACATATTCTCGCACTTCCCTCGCAACCACATCCCGGAACCCCGCCGTCCATCCTCCGCCACCGCCGCCGCTTCCCGGCGGCGCCAGAGTCAGCGCAGTCAACGGTTCATCCCAAAAACGACGTCGTTGGGAGGCCCTGCGCTTGAGCGTGGCGTTCCAGTGGTTCTTAACGGCGTTATCGGTCCGGCCCGGAAGCATTCTCGCAATGGCGGCCCACTTGTTCCCTAACCGGTCGTGCGCGTGCAAGATAAGCGCGTCCTCGCGCGTGGTGAAGGGTCGGTGCTCCACGGCGGGACTCAGCTGGTTGCACCACCGAAGCCTGCAGGACTTCCCGGACCGGCCCTTTACGTGTCGGCTTATCAAGGCCCAGTTTCTCGGCCCATGGGCCTCCACAAGCCCAGTGAGAATCCTATCTTCTTCCGCACTCCATGCCCCTCTTATTCTAACACAATTGTTGTTATTATTATGATTATTGCTAGGATTGGATTCAGAAGCAGAAGAATGAGAAGAGAATGAAGAAGAACATTGTTTGGTTCTTCTCATTTTACTTTTTGGATTTGGTTTTTGAGTCACTCCGATTCTGGTTATATATGAGAAAAAAATGTGAGGTTCATGCACGAGTGCAATTCAAGGGACCTTCTAGGAAGGTGGGTGAGGGATTATGTAATTTAGGGTTTGGAATATGTGTCTTCCACAGTCTCTTCAATTATTTAGGGTTTCTATATGCTTAAAAAATGAAGTTGGAATTATCCATTTTTTTCTGTATATCATCTGTTGTATTTTTAAAATTTTAAAATATATCAAAATAATATATTTTTAATATTTAACATAGGAGGACAGTACAAAAAATTTAACAGAGAAATCGGACTCTTAAAATATTTACAAATTTGCATCAATTATTATTTATTTATTTAATTCTCTGCTTTATTTAATCATGATCATAATGCAATAATTTTAATAAATTAAAATAGTGTCTTTATAGTAAAATAATAAAAAGAAAGCTCAATTTTCATGATGAAATCCAGTTTTATGGCTGGCTAGCACTCTTGATTTGATTGATTTAGGTTGTAGAGTTGCAATGTTGTATTATTGTTCTTACTATTCTTGATTTCGGTTTGTGTTATGTTGTTGCTTTTGACTGGTTTTGTCGCATTGCTATTTAGTAAACGTCTTTTTTCTTCTCATTAATCATTATTCTCTTTTATCTTCTTTTGTTGGATATAGTTGCTAACAGTTTCAGCATGTATAAACAAAAACAAAACTGTCATTTGCAAAACAAATTTAACTCATTTTATTTTGTTTAATGATACAGCTTTTAAAATATTTTTTTAACTGTGGTTTGTTTTTTAAGAATTTCTTGTTCATAATGTTAAATTGAAAAAAAAGTTTTATTGTTGTTATTTAATAATGCAAAACAATCTTATAATATTATTAAACAACAAATTGTTATTACTTATTATTAATATAAACACATACGTTGTCACGTTTATATAATTTAAATATAGTAAATCTAGTTAAAATGATACGAATTTTAATATATATTCATTTTAGTTAGATAACTAGATTTAGATTTATTTTAATCCAATTTAAATTGAATTAAAACTAAATTAAATTCACTTTGTTCTTGAGATTCAATTCAATAAGATCGGTCTAATATTCTTGACTATTAGGTTCATTAGATATGAACTAAGTCGACTCGGCTCGACCCTTTGATTTAGATTGATTCGACTTTAGATCTTAATTTATTCAGCTCGACCTTCGTTTAGAATTGAGACAAACTGAATTTTGGATGGGGCTTATTCAAGTTGTCAGTCAACCGAGGCCGACTTTGGTGGACCTTCGACCAAGGTTGAATCATATTGACCTTAGACTCGGGTTGGCTCGATCAACCTCTAGTCGGGCAGACTTAGTCGACCAGTGGTCGCGAGAACTCAACCAATCTTCAGGTAATCCAACTTGGTCGATCTTCAGTCGGGCTGACTCGATTAAACTTCAGCTGGATTGACTCGACCAACATTTGGCTCGGGTCAACTTGTTCGAGACCTACTTGGGTCGACCTTCCCTCGAGACTAACTTGGTCAACCATCATTCGACCTAAATCGATTGACCATCGATCGGGTAGACTCGACTGGCCTTTGGTCGAGTGCCAATCTTTGGTCAAGCCGACTCGGTTGTTCATCGATCAGGCCAACATGGTCAAACTTCAGATGGATCGATTCGATCAAACTTCGGCCAAGCTACTCGGTCAAACTTTGGTTGGGCCGACTTGGTTGACCTTCGTTCTGGGTCGAATTAGTCGTGACCAAGTTGGGTCGACATCCAGCCTTGCCCAACTCCTCTAGGACCGACTTGACCTTTGATTAGGACCAATGTAGTCCAACTTCGGTTAGGGCCAACCTTTGGTTGAGGTTTTCTTTGACCGACATTCGTTGGGGATTGACTAGGGTTGATCTTAGTTAGGATCTACTCAATCTGATCTTTGGTCGGTGTCGACTCGAGCCAATCTTCTGTCGGGGTCAACTCACACCAACTTTCAGGGATGACTCAGCTAACCTTTGGTTGGGGTCGGGTTGACCTTCAGCCTGATTCCCAAACGCCTTGGCTCAAGTTAAATGCACATTGATTTTGGATTTTCAAAATAAATAAAAAATATCCAATCTAAGGCCAATCCAAATTAAATCCAATTAAGTGGATTGAGATTTATCGTTGCTATATTAAATTCATTTGCAAATTCCTTTTTCATAAACATATATTCAAATTCCCTTTATAAAAAAAATCACCCATAAAAAATTCATGTTGTATTTGATAAAAGTTGACATTTTTTTTTCCGATTCATTATCATATATATACTACAACGAGTTTAGACCACACTAAATTAGACAACAGTTAAATAAATGTGGCTAAATATATCATAAACAACATTTTTATAAATGTTGTATAAATATCATGAAAGTTCATAATTATATATCTGTTGCTTTAAGCTATGTAGACAAAACCAGTAAAATTGTGGTTTAAAAATATATATGAGATATAAAATCAACCTGAAAAACTATTGTCTATTGTGAAGATTTTAAACGATGATTTAGAAGTATTGTCGTATTAAAAACTGTTATCTATTACTTATAATATACCAAACATAAAAAATTGTAGTCTAATTTAAATCATAATTGATTTTTTGTTGTAGTGATATTTAATTTCACAATTTTAAATCTAAGCATGGGATAAACTAAACTTAAGAACGTTTTACGAAATAATTAAATCAAATAGTTAATTTTTATTCATTTCCAGTCACATCAATTATAAATTCTTCATTAATTTCCACCAACTCTTGTTATATTATACTCAAACAATTTCTCTCTTCTTCTAGTTTCCTTCTCCTCTTTTCTTTTCTTTTCCACCTCACCCACCATAATCTAAATAAAGCATTAATGTATTATCTTAAATAATCTTTATATAAACATGAATTTTTTTTCTGTATCAGTATGGGTGCCTTGATAACAAACACTATTTTTATTTGATAATAATTAAATTCTATGTCCTCTTAGACGAATATTAATAAGAATTCTTGGGTTAAGTTAAACAAAATAAAACAATCTATGGACAAAAACTTATTCATAGATTAACCCAATATGATTCCATATTCTAAAAAAGAGAAAATAATAATGGAATCACTTCCAAGTAGTCTTTTAGATTTAAAGTTTAGCTTCCGATTTTCAAAATAGAGAAATCATTAATCACAAATATATAGAACACTTACACTAATAGATAAAAATTAGATTAACAAAAGATAATAAATGTAAATCGAATGATTACATTTAATCTTTACAAAAGAGACTTTATTAATACACAATGATAAAAAAACATTGGAGATAACTTGTTTTGTTTAAGATTTAAGGTTTAGAATTTAAAGTTTAGGTTTTAAATTTTATTTTGACTAATGTTACAAATATTTGATAATAAAAAACTCTTTTTTACCACCTAAAATTACAATTAGTTCAGCAAATTTCTTCCAATTATACTTTAGATTTATTATATTTAGTGACTCAATCGGTATTTTTAATTGTTTCTGCAAATAGATAAATGAATGAACTTGATACAAGATCAAGTTCATAAAACCAGCCACAAGCAAAAAATCCACTCTTATGCTTTAAACTTTAATGTAAATTGTTTTAAGGAACTGACCAATTTTATGTGCACTAAAATTCCAAGAACCAATTTAACGTATTTACCAAGATTCAAATCCCAAAAAGGCAGCCAACAATTTCAATGTAATGAATGAAGTTTGGAGGAACTGACCTTTATCAATGCAAGTGATGGTAATCTTCCAATGGAGGTAAGAGCGGCGGCGGAAAACGGAGCAAACAAAGCGGCAGCGGCAATAGCTCAAGCAACTTCAAAATGGAGGTAGGACGTCAAGCAACGCCAACAATAGCTCAAACAGCTTCAACGGAGGTGTGGCGGCATCGACAACATCAAGTTGCGATAGCTTCCACGCGAGACAGGGATTTCTGTCGACAGCGGCGGTTCGTGGTGCGGCGAATGACGGTTCGTGGTGCGGCGAGGGTTTCGTGGTGGGACGACAGCGGCGGTTCGTGGCGTGGAGGTGGTCGTTGGTGGCGCGGAGGAGGTGGTCGTTACAGCAAAATGGAAAGGGTTTCATGGTGCGGCGAACAGAGAAGAAAGCAAATGATTTCGCGATGAACGGAGCAAAATGGCGATGATGCACAGTGGAGAAAAACGCAGATGAATAATGGAAGCGGATGCACAGTGAGGCGCGAGAGAGAAGAAAGGGTTTCACAGATTTGTGCAGAAAACATTACATCAGTTATATTGCTAACCGATCTAATATTTAAAAGCGTCGGTGTTTTTTTTTAATTTTAAAAAAAAGAACGTTAGATTGTTTTCCCGCTAAACCGATCTAATGTATACATGTTAGATCGGTTCCCCACACAACCGATCTAGTGTAAATGAAGTTATTTTCAAAATTGCCACCGCGTGAATCGTTAGATTGGTTCCTGCACAACCGATCTAATATCCCATTTTTGCACTAGTGATCTAAGCTATTTTTTTTTTAGTTAAAATAAACTGTACAATAAAAGTTCTAAATAATTAGTGATAAAAAATTGTTTAAAAACCAATTTAAAGATCTATTTTATAATCAGAGACCAATTTCTTTGGTAATCAAAATATTGATAATTAATGTTAATGACTAATTTAGAGACAAATTCATAATATAAACTATTTTAGTTACCAATTTAAAGACAAATTATGACTTTTTATTCATAATAAAAATTATTATAGTGACCAATTATTTTTAATTACATAGATCATTATTTACAATTTTTATTATAGTGTAATATAGATAAATAGGCACACAAAGATAATAAACTAAAATAAATGAATTAAAATGTCTTATAAAAAGGACATAATTAAGACGAGGCACTTAATATCTAGGTATAAATTTAAGATGGTAAGATAGATTCAATTTCATATTTTACACACATCAATTAATATAGTTTATGACTATGATGGTCTAATTTTGATTAAAAATATACAATTAATCTGTTCTACCAATACTAACAATTCAATGAATTAAAATATTCAGTAAACACATTTTGTAGTTTTCTTTCGATCGAGTGAGAAAAATAAATTAATTAATATCTAATTAATTAATGATTAATTTAAATACTATTTTTTTTATATAGTCAAAACCTTAATAATTAATTAATGTTAGACATCAATTTAGAATCTTATTCATGAACTAATTATAACTTTTGATTCATAATAAATTCTTTTAGATATCAATAATTTTTAATTTTATAAATTTATAGATAAATTAGTTATTATACTAACTATTTTCTTTTCTATCTCTAAAATTAATTGCTATTTGAGATTTTTTTCTTTTAATACTCTTTTGTTCCTTTTGTAGTTAAACTCTAATTTTTCCACTTATAGAAACAAAGTCTTACTTATAGAAGATGCGTGGATGCTAAGCACAAGTTAGTACGTACATTATTTTTAAAAGTTATTAGTAAATTCCCTATCTTTGAAATATTTTACGGCTTAAAATTCTATATCATATTTTTTTAAATGGTTAAATATGTGTTTGGTCTTTTAACTTTCAGGTAATTGTGGAATTAGTCTATTTTGAAACTTTGGATCAATTTAGTCTTTCATCTTTTGAAGATTTAGTCATTTTAATCAAATTTTGTTAAGTTTATTTGACATTTCAAACGCGTTTAGTATTTGACTTAACAATAAAGCAAAAATGTGTCAAACAGTATAAACAACTCAAATACAATCCTAAAATACGTACGAAACATCAAATAAACCTAACAAAATTTGATTAAAATTATTAAATTCACGTATTTCGAAAGATGAAAAGCTAAATTGATTTAAAGTTTTGAAATGAACTAATTTCAAAATTCACTTAAAATTAAAGAATAAAAAACATATTATTTTTTTTAAATAATGAGATAATTTAGGAAATTCAGTGAAACTATTCTTCATTCGTCTCCACTTTAGTTACGATACTGTTTTTAAACACAATTACCTTAAGTTAAAGGAAAAGCACAGTGAGGAATGTTATTCTTATTTTACCTCCAATTTATTGCGTAGACCAATTCAAATACACTTACGTAAGGTTAAAGTAACAATAAACACATTTTTTTTTCTCTATATGAAAATCTCATATAATTGTAATTTCATGACTATATTAAAGAGATGTATATATAAAAACTCTCTTAATACTCAATTACAACAAAAATAAATAAAGTTTAATGGATCCCAATATGAAAAAATGGTGATAACAATTTTTAACGTTTTTTTCATATTATTTCATTGGTTAAAACTAATTAAAATGCAAAAATAAGAAATTGTGAGACCACCTTTATTGATTGGTTTTCTCTCTTTATTTATATACTTGTAGTAATTTTCAACTAATAAAATAGAGCATGATGAATATCTCAAATATAAAAGGAAAATTTAACTACTTTCACCTAATTTAATTTAATGACATCAGTAGTGTAGAACTGACTTTCAATTAATTACATTCTTGCTAAAAGAGTTCCAACTAAGGATGCCTTTTAGTAATAAAAAATATTTTTTTATTTCCAAAAAAATAAAATTAACCTTTTTTATTAGCTAAATTTACATTATGAATCGAAAAATAAAAAGTTTAAAAAAAGTTTTGCGATAAAAGTTTTACAAATTCACTTATCCATACATTAATTTTAATTTATGGACTAGTTAATTTTATTTTTTTTCCTTTAGATTTTTGTTAAAAATAAACTTGAAATCTAACTTAATTTTACAAAACCGGTTTATAAAAAAAGGATTGCACTCACTTATATATTGTAAATTGACTTTATTTCGAGTCGACGTGAAATTTTCAATGATTTTTGTCTTTTATAAGTTTTTACTGAGAAACTCCTTCACAACCTACATATGTACTACTTATAGATCTACTTTATATTCAATCTTGCACCCCTAAAACTCAAATTATTCTTTTATTTATCTTTGACTAACTATAAACCTTTTAATATTTTATCATATAGTTATAGTTTTACTCTTTGTTTTATGCGTATATGTTTTAATTGATAACTCTCGCATATAAATATGTTCTGCTTAAACATTTACCGAATTGCGTTTGAGTGATTTGATTTATAAAATGAAATTTATATATAATTCTGTTTAGAATAGGAATTATACTCATATAACTTAAAATAGATATTTAACTTTATGATCCATTTGGCAGAAAACAAAGAAACAGACAAATGGGAAAAAAAGTGAAAATACATGTTTATTCAATTAAAAAGTTGTAAAATTTTTTTTATCACATTTTAGGGTAAGGTTATTTTATCAAATTAATAATAATAATAAAAATTATCTCATTACAATCTTACAAAAAGAAATTCATCTCTCAACATATTTCAACTCTTCTCTCCCATTCTTATCTGTTTCATATGTTCCAAACATAAAGTTTGTCAAACATGGCAACACATGATGGCGATAATGTTAATTAATACCCTAGCTTTCAGAATGGCTATGCTATAACTTCAGTGTTGCAAACTCTGCCGTCATAAAAAATCAAGTCTCTCAAATAGATTGTTTTAATGCATTCATTTTTTTTTTTGTGTGTAGAATTATTCATTAGTTAAATCTTCAAAGAAGAAAAAGTTGTAATTTTTTTATAGACTAAGACTTATTTATTTAACTATTTGCACACTAAAATTTGTAAAAAGAAATACATATATTTATATATATATATATATATATATATATATATATATATATTTATATATATATATATATATATATAAAACTTCAATAAAATCCTTAAAAGATTAAGGGTTTGTTTTCTAATACAAAGCATTAAATATGTTTTTGGTCCCTTATCTTTTAGTGAATTTTGAAATTAGTCCATTTCAAAATTTTTGATCAATTTAGTCATTCATCTTTTGAAATACGTGGATTTAGTCATTTTAATCAAATTTTATTAAATTTATTTTACATTTCAAGCTCGTTTTATAATAATATTTAATTTAACATTAAAGCAAAAATGTGTCAAACAACATAAACAACTCAAATACAATACTGAAATGTGTACGGAACATCAAATAAACCTAACAAAATTTGATTAAAATGACTAAATTCACGTATTTTGAAAGATGAATGATTAAATTGGTCTAAAGTTTTGAAATAGACTAATTCCAAAATTCATTGAAATTTAAGGGACCAAAAACATATTTAACCCTAATATAAATGGTAACACATATCTCGCAGATTGAGGTAAATACATCTAGAGCGTGTGACTAGACATTAACCATGGTCTGATAGCGATATAAAAGCATGTGAAACAATACATCCAACAAATAATAAATTTCGTTAAGATAAACTCAAATTAGCGATATAAAAGCATGTGAAACAATACATCCAACAAATAATAAATTTCGTTAAGATAAACTCAAATTTATGACTCTGATATCATATTAAGAAATGAACATTAAGTCTAACCCAATCTTATAAAATTGGTTTGTAAAATGAGATTTACACATACTTTTATAATGTAATTTGAGTTTATCTCTATAGTTAACATAAGACTTCAACATATATAGTAAATAAATGTATTTTAGAGAGTAAAACACTGTGATGAATATTAATTAAAAAATGGTAAATGAAAATGCATTAATGTTACACTTCAATAAATACATATATTTGATTCTGGATTTGGAGCCACTAATTTTTTTGGTGGGATAATTATCACTCGTTTTATTGGTGGTTTATTATTTCTTAAAAGAGTATGCTAAAGATATCATGGAATGAGTTGGTGAAACTAAAATTAGGTTTGCACTTCTTGTGATCATTTTGATTATTGTAGTCTTGCAAATGTTTTGCAGTAACTTATTACCTAACATTTCTTATATTGTTCAATCTTGTTTCACTAAATCTCTCACTCTATTATTACTCTATTGAGAAGTCAACAAGTTTTTAATTTCTCATAAAGATATCTTACGAATATAGAAAAAAAAAAAACTTTTCATGCAAAATTCATGATAAAGAGCATTGTGAGGATAAAATAGAACATGTGATCCTACGGTTCACGTACAACTCGGGAGGACAACAACTGTGATTGTGATTGTTGATTTGGATGAAAACGTTGATGTGTTTGATTTGAATTGGTGTGCATTTGTTTATTTTCCGAAAAAGAGAAAAACATAAAAGGATTTCATTTCAATTTTGGCATGACGGTGGATCCATGATGTCCCCTTTGGTCCTACTCAATTTCACGTGTGCTTCACTGTTAGAAGAGTATGAGAATCCTCAACTTCAACAGTTCATTTAATTAGAATCGTTAATTTGATCTATGGCATGCGAGTCACTTACACTTAGGATAATTAGGTCACCAAACGACTGGACTAAAATAATGACCCCGTTTCCAAAGTCCTCTATTAAGGTAGAGACAAATCGTGACGTGTTGATGTGGATGATCCAAACTAAAGGTTAAGATGGATGGATCGTGTCAAAAATTTAAATAAATAACTTAGATCGAAGGACAAGATAAACTGACTTAGAACAAAGGTTGAGATAAGTCAGTCTGTATTAAAAATCTCATATTAATTAAAGATAAAGTCAATTTACAATAATGCAATTCTTATTTTTTAAGTTGATTTTGTGAAGTTTCATTAAACTTAAAGCTCACTTATAGATTAAAAAAAACCAATTCATGGATTGGTCTAACCGACATAATTTTTGTGAATATTTTGGCTTGAATTTTTTTAAATCGGAGACGTTTTGTCCTATAAAAAGATCATAATCGGATCAGATCAAATTTACAGATTTAATGTCAATAGTTTATTAGATCGGACATTTTATGAGCTCTCGTCTTTTTTTCTCTGGACAGAAGAAATCTTATTGTTTCATAGTATAAATAAAATATAATATCATTTATATAGAAAATGTAAATAGAAATAAGATAAAAGTTGTAGATTTTTTTCTATGGGAAAAGTTGGGGGCTTCTCCCTACACCTCCAAGAATCTCGTTTGTACCCCAAAATCAATTTTATTTTCATAATTGCCCATAGTTAAATATAAGATTTACTGTGTTTTTTTACCGCATACCCCTGCACCCCCAAACGCCTGACGCTGCACCCCCTAAAAAACCCCAATTTTAACCGCATACCCCTGCACCACTGCACCCCCAAAACAAACCCCAATAAAGCGAGAATCCGATTCCCTGCACCCATCAGGAATCTTTGACCTAGCCAGTTTGTTCTCCCTCATTCTCCTCTTCTCCCACATAGCCTCCACACACTCTTCCTCCGTCTTCTCCCACGTTTGGTCTTCTCCCACTTTGGTCTTCTCCCACGCATTGTCGCACACATCCTCCACCACACAGTTCTTCTCTCGAGCGTCCACAACACAGTCTTCATCTCTGCTGCCTCCCTTTTCTGGTCTTGTCTTGCGCAACACCACAGACGCATCTTCTCCAAGTAATGTTTTTAAATTTGTAATTAATTTCAGGAATGTTGTCTGTTTATTTTAATTGATTTTTGCATCTTCGTTTTAAGAGTGCACTTCCATAATGGTGAAACGGAATACACTTCGTTTGTTCTTTTTTTTTTTCAATTTTACTGAAACGACTTTTGTAAGCCGTGTGGGAACTGTAAGAAATGGAATACACATTCCGTTTGGTCTTTTTTTTTTCAATTTTACTGAAACAGCTTTTGTAAGCCGTGTCGGAAGTGTATGAAACGGAATACACATTCCGTTTGTTAATTTTTTTTTCAATTTTATTGAAACAGCTTTTGAATGCCGTGTCGGAGGCGTATGAAACGGAATACGCATTCCATTTTTGTTTTTGTTTTTAATATTGCTGAAACGGATTGTGGATTCCATGTCGGAGGTGTATGAAACGGAATACACATTCCGTTTCTTTTTTTTTTTTTTTGAATTGTGGTGAAACAGATTTTAGTATCCGTTTTGGGTTTTTTTTGGTGTTTTTTTCGTGAAATCCGTTTTAGCAGTTACTTGTTGAATGTAATTAAGGACTGAGTCTTTGGAGCATTATGTGTGTGAAATGGAAAAAGAAAGAATGGTTAGAGAGGTATAAAGAAGAGAGAACACACGGTAGCTCGGCATTAAAATGAGGTGATTCATTGTTGGTACTAAGAACTATATGATTAACTTTAAAGTGGTCCGTCACCAATTTAAGCATTAAATCCAACAAACATTTCTTCCAAGTCTAGCATGTAAAATTTACAAACCAGTAGAGGAAATTGCCTTCATCACCTTGAAGCATCAATAATTTACCTTTCCTATTATTACGACAAAAAGTGCATTTGGTAACGGAATTCAAAATCATGTTGTTTATTTAATGTAGTTATTTTTCCAGGAAATTTATATTGGATTCTAATGTTTCAAACTTTGAATTACAGATATGGTTAGGACACGAGGAAATTTATCTAGACGCGGTTCAAATGATGCACCCGAGAGTTCCAGACAGGGTGGTACACGGAAGAGACCCACAACTTCGGCTCGTAGAAGGGGTCAGCATGAGGCTAATGTGGTTCAAGATGATATTGTTGAGAATGAGGTTTCTGACGTTCCTCAGGAGGACGAGCAGGGCATTGATAACGATGGTGGAGGATTTCCTAGTGGTCTATATGATACATCTTTATTGACCCGGTACCAGGATCATGTTGCATGCATGATATGGGATGGTCAGGTCAGTAAGAAGTTTTTATATAGGTTTAATTTTGTTGTTGTTAAGTATTTTTATTCTTTTTTGTTTCTTTTGTTAGGATCGAGCTGTGAAAGTGGTCTCTCATATTAAAAAGGTGAAGAAATTAGGACGTCCTCATCCTTCTGTTGCACCTTTTGTGTTAGCTTCTGGATTATCGCCTCTGTGCGATATTTTATATGAATATATCGATCTT
>Ga0214542_1000764_pt1 | contig 61380 bp, 30 predicted proteins | sample CNSS1metaG_FD_160096 | JGI IMG/M metagenome (GOLD analysis project Ga0214542, IMG submission 160096) | Root nodule microbial communities from cowpea collected in UCLA plant growth center, Los Angeles, California, USA - CNSS1 | ecosystem: Host-associated > Plants > Roots > Nodule | place: USA...
TTACAGAATTATTCACTACATTGGTTTGCCATGCATTTCCCGGAAAAACAGCCACAATGTCGGCGAAGAAGGGATCAGGCGTGTTCGGAGCAGCCATCTATGATAATGTTATAAAATTTTGTTTTTCACACACAATCATAAAATAGGGAAGTGAGACAAATATCACATAAAAAAATACAGCATATCATAATAAAATAAAATGAAATGAAAATTCTCCCAATTCCATAAAACAGGATCTTTATTATACTTTTATAAAGATATTGATTTCTTTTGTAGTGACTAGTCAGGATAAATGAGCTCATGGCCAACAAAGTAACTCAAGAACATCTCATCTTGAGTGATACTAACTCGTTTAAATCCTCAAGGTCATACCTCCAACTACAATAATCAAATCTTTATTTATCAAAATTTTTATTTCAATATTAAACCATATAATTATATAAATAAATAAATAGATAGGATCAATGAATAATTAAAATAGATATAAATAAATAAAAAGGGTCAATACGTAACTAGAGATAAATATAAATAAGTAAATGAGAGTAAATATAAATTGAATAAATAGGACCAGTGCATAACTGGAGATGAATATAAATAAATAAATAGGATTGGGAACTAAATATAAATTAGAATGAGGTTAGGGACACCTCACTTAGGGTAAATATCGAGATAAAATAATTATTAATAGATAAAAAAATAATCAAAGTAAAAAGATAAAGTGATGGATGTCTCATTCCCTTATCTTAGTTATTGTGAAAATTATACCAAGGTTGCACGGAGACTTTGATGATATATTTTTTTTCCTCTTTCTTTCTTCTCTCTTTCTTCTCACATACACGACTCTTCTTTTCTGTTCTTTTTTCTTCTCCTCCCCTGCATTCCCTCATCACCTATTTATACTACTCTAAGTAATGATTAACATTAGTTTTATTTGAACTAAATGATCCCTTACACTGTGCCAGATACGTTACTAAGTAACTATTCATTCTTGATATTTCACTTTCCGATAAACATGCATTTAATGCTATTCGTGACTGTAAGAAAGAAATCATTTTAATTGGAATAATAAGAATATATATATTGAGTTGTGCTTACGTGACTGTAAGGAAGAAATCATATTAATTGAAATATAATAATAAGAATATATATTGATTTGTTATCGAGTCATATTTTTTATTTTTTTTTAATACACTTTTTTTTATTCATTGAATTATATGTGTTTCACTAATTAATTTTAAATGGATTCCAGATTAAATGAAAAATGTGACCCACCTAGTTAACTTATCTATAAATTTTATTCAATAAATAAAAAAATATGTCAAAAATGATTTATTAAAAAGATACATTTTTAGTATTTTTTTTTATTTTTTTATTATTTTTTATTCGGTTTATGACTCTTCAATTTTCCAATACTTTCTATGCGAAATCACAAAACCACTCTATTAAGTTTATATATATAGATGTTCAATTTATAGATGTTACACATCGCATTATCACAACCACATGGCATGATGTCAGCTTGACAGATGGCAAATTTGTAATGTTTTTTAAAAATTTCAAAAAATCCAAGAACTGACACTTGACACCCTATTTAACGGGGTTACTACACCACTAACGGAAATGACTTGATTACATCAAATTTTCCAAAATAGGGACCAAATTGAGATAAAAAAAATCGATGAACCAAATTGATATTTTGCTACAAAAATAGGGATGAAAGGTATAATTTAACCATTTTAAAATGTATAAAATTAGACTATAATAAATAAAAATAATAAATATAGAGACTAGATTGAATATAAGACACTGACTCTAATATGTAACACATTTCGAAATGGATACAAGAACATTTTATAAAAAAATTAAAAAAATTAAAAAATATCTTTTCAATATTATTCATTATTAAATAATGTTATGAAAAATCAACTTAAATAAAATTGACAAAAAATTAAAATCTAACTACATTAAAATATAATATTAAAACTAAAATGATAAAACAGAACTACTAAAGAAAATGGCTTTCTTGAGGACATTTGAGAGAGAGAAAAAAAAAAGATATTTTCGTGGATGCGTGGTCTTATAAAATAGAATCACATGCGTTATGTCGTGTATTCATTGTCAGCACAGCAGAGAAAGTAACTGTACTGAAGAAAAATGCCGTGCCTCAACGTCACCACCAACGTCTCCCTCGACGGCGTTGACACCTCTTCCATCCTCTCCGAAGCCACCGCCACCGTCGCCAACCTCATCGGCAAACCCGAGGCTGTACGTTCTTCTTTTTCTTTTTCTTCTTTTGTTATTCTGCTTATGCCGGCTATTCGCAATCTGTGTACGGAACGGTGAAATCGAAATTAGGTTTAGAAATTGCGATGTTGATCTCTAATCGGAGTGTTTGTTGTGCTGATTATATATATATATATATATATATATATTATTTATTATAATAGTAAATAATAAATATAATATATAGAGATAAATAGATAAATAAATAGATAGATAGATAGACAACCACACATATGCTGACCGACAAAATATTTACTGTCATGTAATTACAATTTATTATGGACAATGTAAAACTATTTCAGTGTTACACTGACAATGCATGTTTTTTAGTAAAATCCTTAGCATTTTATTATTTTTATAATGAACTATCCCCATTTTGTTAATATTGATTTCTCTTTCTGATGTTTCAAAAATGCTTATCTTATATTAGTTTGGCTATGCCGGCTCATGATTTTTATTTTTCTTCTTTGTATTCTTGTGTCCATCTGTGTTCATACTATCCTTGAAATTTTGCCAAATAGTCAAATATTTTACTGTTGGTTGTTCTGCTAATGTTGGCTATGTTTTTCGCTTTGCCATGGAACTTTCATGTTTTGAGTTTACTTGTTTAGACTGTTGAAGCCTTACTAAGTTAGTGTTGTGCCTTTTGTTTTAATTTTTTGCAGTATGTGATGATTGTACTGAAGGGATCAGTACCCATGTCTTTTGGTGGGACTGAGCAGCCAACAGCTTATGGGGAATTGATTTCCATTGGTGGTATTAATCCTAGTACGAACAAGCAACTTAGTGCTGCAATTTCTTCAATTCTGGAAACCAAATTATCGGTCCCCAAGTCACGGTTCTACCTGAAATTCTATGACAGTGAGGTAAGGGTTAAACTTAAGCTGTCCTGAAAAGAAGGGTCATAAATAACCCTTTATCTCCTTTCTTGTTGCATTGTTTCGTTGCGGTCCATCTGATTAATGATATGCACAAAGTTGTCATGCTTTCCCATTAGAACTAGATCATGAAAATTAATTATCACTGGTCGTTTTAAGCAGAAAGTTATCTATGGACCGAGTAAATCAGTCTTACACTGCCATTCAATTATAAATTACCATGAATAAATTTGTTGATGTTTATGACAATTATATTAAAAATCATGAAATTAGTGATTTCTATAAATAGTATATAGTTTTACACTATAGCGATACATAGTTATTAAACTCACTAACTATTTTACATATACTTCCTTTGGACTTCAGCTCTCACTTTTTCCAGGGTCTTAAGGCCAAGAAGGTAAATGTTTTTGTTCTTCGCTGATGATTTAATGATACTTTTTTGTTCTGCAGGGTTCCAACCTTGGATGGAATGGAACTACGTTCTGAATTCTATCTATGTAATTTGTTGTGATGGTACCTTTACTGTTGGAATGAGTCCTCTGTATGTGTTTATTATATCTATCTATGTAACGGATCTACGTTCTGAATTCTATCTATGTAATTTGTTGTGGTGGTACGTTTACTGTTGGAATGCGTCCTCTGTATGTGTTTATTATGTCTATGTTTGATATCTTAATGTAAAAGTACTTGGATTTCTGGTAGCCTAAGCATGGATATCATGCTGATGTGAGTTGATTAATCCCAATGATAAATGGGGATCGTATGTTGATGTCACTTTTGTGACAAAAACTATCTTCCGCCGCTTTAAATGATTGATATTTATATTGATTATGCATTTTATGAATTAAGTTTGAGACCTAGATTTGATACTTATGTTGTTCCTTGTTAAAATGATACCTGTCTTTTTTAATGATAGATTATTGGCATGATTTTGTTCTGCCCATAGTGATTTGTTGGAATCATGTTACTCATTTTATAGTCAGTACAAAATCATTGAATTTTAAAAAAATATATTATATAAATATTAGATTGTTAGTTCCATAAAATATATTATATAAAAATATATTAGATAGTACAAAGTGAAAGTGAATTATAATTCAACGCACAAAGGGGAAAGTAATAGAATAAAAGTAATAATGTTAGTTCCATAAAATTTTGCATTATTGGTTGTACTGAATTTTTTGTGAGATCAACAAATTATTATTATTAAAAAGAAAAAATAAATAAAACTCCCTTTCCTTTCATTAATTCAATTTTTGGTATAAATCATTTCGCTACGAAAATAAGTTAATAGTTTACAATCAACTATAACTAATCATTCATTATTCTCATTTGTAGAAGGTGATGGGCAATTGCTGCACCTCCACAATTAATAACTGCACCCCACAAAAGAGAAAAAAAACCCAAACATTTTTTAATATTGCATCATACATACTACTACCTGTGCCACCACGTTACTGCAAAGAAAAAAAAAAAAAAAAAAAAAAAAAAAAAAAAAAAAAAAAACAGAAAATGTGGAGAAAAACTAGTTCTGAAAAGTACTTCTCCGAAACATATTGTTTCATGTGTTTCGAAAAATTCTTTTCAAAACATATTTTTGTAGAAGTGTTCCATTAAATTCATTCTAGAAGATATTATAGGTGTTCTAAAAATTTTGTTCTGGAAACCCCATTCCAAAAACATTGTTTTGGAATGTATTTTATGTATTTCGGAAATCATATTCCAAAAAATTTATTCCATCAATTTTGTTTCAGAAATTTTATTCTGAAAATTTCGAAAAACTTGTTAAAAAAGGTTTGTAAGAAAAGCACTTTTAAGAAGGGTAAAATGATTATTATGAACATTTTAGAGGGTGCACAAGGAAATTGTGGAGGTGCAGGAAGTAAAGTTCTTGAAAGTCCTATTATATTGTGGATGAAGTATATCAAAGGCTCCATCAACCTTTTTCATAGTCATTAAGAACTTTTACCATCTTCTACATCAGGCTTCAAGGTTCACGAATTTGGCCAACCAAGGATTTTATTTTTTTTGATGATGATTCCTGCATTGTAACACTAACCATAATTTGAATTTCGGGAGTCTAAATTTTTTATCGAATTGTTTGATATTATTTTCTGTTAAACATTAAAATATACGATACATTAAAAATATTTTTAATATATTTTAAAAATTTAAAATTAATAGTCAATCAATATATTTTAAAAATACAGCAAAGAAATAAAAAAAAAATCTAGCAGAGGATCAAAATTCAAATTTTACACCTCATTTTCGTTTGAAGAATCAGTTTATATGATGCAGAATCTTCACAATCCAAAACGAATGTTTATAGGTACTCAATTCCTTTCTTGGGTTTTGCGGTCACTATAGTGTACCGATTTATTAGTGATTGGCCATAGACCAATGACGTAAAATAATGTGGTAAAAAGTCGATTTCATTAGTTTGTTATATGAAAGCGATTTATATGGAGGCACTACTTATCTACATATAGCTCTTACGTAAGTATTATTAAATGAGCATCCTTGAAAATATTATGAAGCTTGAGCAGCAAGTTAAATAATATGGTGTCTATTCCAAAAATTTAAAGGAAAATTGATTATAATTCCATTATGTTTATAAATGAATTGAGAATATGATCGAAGATAAAATCAACCGTGAATGTTCTTATTAAAGATTTTCTAAAGAATTTGATAAGAATATTTTATTGTTCATCGTCAGATACCGTGAGACAGGTAGAATCGTTTGTACATCCAAATTTGAGTAACAAAAGTTAAAAAATATATAGAACAAATAGAGAAAAAGTGACATATCTACGTGCTTTATTTGAAACAGTATAGTGAAGAAGCGAAACAAATAGTGGTCAAGCACAATTAAAGTTAGAGGTGTTGTGTAAAGAAACAAAAAGGTCTTATTAATAGATGGAAATTGTTGTGAAATGGAAATAGTTAAATGTCATATTAGGTAAAGATGATAAAGTTGAGCACTTTATAAGACAGAAGACTCATAAGTTTATTGTCTTTAAAGTTTTTTGTTTTAAGATTTTTGTTTGAAAATAGTGTTAATCTTTTAAATGAACAGGACTTATATCTCATTGTTGTTGAGTCTCATCAGTGAATCTATTATAAAAATAGTACTTTCAGAGGTTTGTCGGTTTAGCATGACTAATTGTTAAGTCTTCACACTATATAAACAAAAATACCTATTGTAATAATATGTTTTTTCAGACATTCAAATACACATACCTTTTCTTTCTCCTTTGTTTCTACAATTGCTTCTCACTCCTCTATTTCTTCTATGTGCGCATCTTTTTTTTAGAGTTGGTGTTTCTTGTACTTCGGTCTATTACCCTTTGTTGTGCATTCTTAGTACAACAATTGGTATCAGTTTGGTCAATTCCGTACTTGGTTAGCAATGGTGGAGGCTACCCATTCTTCTTAAGTCATGAAAGACATCAAAGAAAGACTCTCAATAAGAATGGTTTCTCGCTTCATGGAATTAGCTGCTTCCCTACAACAAACCTTGATTGCTTCTTTAAAAGACACACTTCAAGAACAGGTTAAACAATAGGGTGACAATGGACATCACAGTCTTGGAAGGGAGACCGCATGAGAAGGTATGCGTTCTAATTCTTTTTACACTTGTGGCATAAGATTGGCTAGGATTTATTTTCCCTATTTCAATGGAGAAAATGTCGATTAGTGGGCTTACCAATGTGAAAATAATTTCTTGATTGATAATACCCCAAAAGAATTCAAAGTGAAGTTGGTTATTTTCATTTTGAGGGTCGTCCATTATAATGGCACACAACTCTTGCAAAATATTTCCAGTTTCATCTTTATCTTGGAAAGATTACACTACAAGATCAAATGAGTGTTTTGGGGATATATGTGATGAACCAATGGTAGAATTGATTTGATTGCACCATAAGCACTCTGTGAGTGAGTATCATGAAGAATTTGATTCAATTATCACTCGGTTGAATCTATTGAACGAATATGCTTTAAGTTGTTTTCTTGTAGGTCTTAAGAAAGAAGTTTAGATGATCGTTCACATGCTTTAACCCATGTACAATTTGAAGAGCTTTTTCACTAACGCAAATGTATGAAGCGACTACACATATCAATGGATCTTATAAGTTTTAAAAAGGATTGTTGGAGCATGGACTCATGAGTCCATCTCCATCTGATACACTAGTGGGTTTTCCTTCCAAATAGAGGCACACTAGAAGTTTAACACCAACATATATTTTGGAAAGAAGATCGAAAGGCGTTTGCTACTTCTATGATGAACCTTATTCGGAGGAGCACAACATGGTTCATAAAAAACTACAAGTCCATGTTATAGAGGTAGATGAGGAAGAGGAGAAATTGGAGGACTATAAGGTGGAATTCTGTGGGGACAAAACATGTGCAGATCCTCAAATTTCAGTCAATGCTTTAACTAAAATTTCGAGATTTAAGACTATGCGGACTATGCAGATTACGGGGTATCATAAAAAACGTCCCTTACACATCTTGTAACATCCCGGCCAAATATTAGTGATTTAAACTGTTTCGGTCAAGAAAGGTGTAAAATAACCTTCAACCGAAAACAAAAAGAAAGATAAGTTTTAACCTTAGCTTTTGGTTCACTTAGGTAAAAAATTGATTTGTCCCTTGACCACGGGAGTAACATTCTATCTATAGAAGGTAAATCAATTACAAATATTGTAGATATACATAATTAGTTCATAATAATCTTAAAGATAATCAATCAACAATATCTCCCAAATCTCAACCAAAATATCTCATCAACCTAAATAATAACTAATATATCTATAATAATCACGTGCTTTATCTCTACAATCTTATTTTAACAAGTCGACCCGGCCTAAAGACGACATAACACCAAATCTCCTCTGGTCGCCTTTATGATGACATCAATCTCCTTCTCCACGCACCTCTATTGCGAGATTAAATTCATAACACAGTTGCTCTTCCCTTGCACGTTTACTCACTATTATGTCGGCTTTATGACGATGCTATTCTTCTACCCCAATGTCAGCTTTATGACGATGCTATTCCTTTACCACAATGTCGGCTTTATGACAATGCCATTCATCTACATTTCTTCACCACAATGTTGGCTTTATGACGATGCTATTCTTCTACCCAATGTCAGCTTTATGATGATGCAATTTTTTTTACACCTACTCCCTTCGCCTTATTACCGTCGCATTCTTGGCAAGTACATACATAAATTTATTAATAAATAATTGAAAAGATAACATTTATTCAACACATTTCCCAAACGCGGGAAATAAAAACTTTATTATAATTTCCAAAATATTTAAAACATAAAATTTAATTCACCAACGTAATAAAAATAACTGTAGAAATAAAATTCGCAAGCTACTCCGGTCCGACGCTAAGTCTCATCGGCATCTCCTGCAACATTAACTGCTCCCATGTAACGAGTTACATGATCATCGCCAATCACAAACAGATAGGGTGAGCTTAACAGAATAAAAGTGTACTACACAATACAACAAATAATCATTCAATATTCCAAACACTTCTAATACCCCCAAGTCTCACACCCCACTCTTCATCACTTCCTTTGGACACCTCTTGATTCTACACCATTTGATGATTACTTTGATCGATCCTTGCTGTCACGGATGTTTATTCACCCCTCTGATTACAAGCCACCACCTATAGTCCACACGTGGGAATCATCTTGTCACGACCACAATCCACAACACCAAATGGAGTTCCCAAATACGAATCGTAGTTCGTATTTGTCCCAAGACTACCAAACTCATCGGATAACATCGAGGAGGGCAATCTTTCGGAACCCATCAATACGAGCCACGATCTTGCACACTCCACTAGAGTTCCAAAATCACCAGGCTACAACCTCGAGTGATCACGTGTTACCCCAATACAAGCTACACTTGTAACTGGGCCCCCAGCAAAGCATCGCCTTAAGACCTCCATCCAAAGATGTGTAGAATCCTCATCGTAGTCCAACTCTACACCCAAAACTGCCTGACACATCATTCACGTTGGTAGGCAAAAATTGGTTCCAGACCGCCCAACGTTCTCCTCACATCGCCAGGCGCCAGGCGCCAGGCGTCTTCAAGTGCCTTTGCCAGTCTACTTCCACCTGGCGGGACCTCCCCTTCCGCTAGGCGTCACACGATTCCAGTGGCCATTACCACTATTTGGAGTCTCTATCGCCAAACGGCTCGTCCTGCATCACCAAACGCCATACTAGTAGCGCAAGTGCTACTGGTTTTTGGCATTTTAGACAGGTCTTAAAGGACCTCAAGCACTTAACATTCAATTTATAGCACAATAATGATTATCTAGTCATAATCACATGATTGGATCACAATTCACACATTCATGGTTTCACAACTGAGGTCATGGCTATATTCAATTATGATGTAGTCCATTATATACTCATTATTTTACCATATAAACATACTACCTTTAACTTAAACCAACAACAAAATTTGCACATAATGACAATCTCCAAAACATGCACGAAACAATATCACAACCATCACATAATTATTTAATTATCTTACATATTTTACTTTACCAATTAAGCATGCCAATTTGCATTCATATCAATCAACATGACTCAAAAATTGTATCCCCACATATCATATGCATTAATCCCTACATATTCATATATATACTCCACCATTTAAATCTATGCTAGCATTCAATTCCAACTTATGAATAATGCATGCTCAAATCAAATATAAAACAACAACACTCTAACAACTTAAGCACATGATTTTATGCACCAATGCAAACTAATATAACAATTCACATCTCCTATGCAACAATTTAATTTATATTGATACACATGCATTCACCAATAAACCAATTCACCAATTTAATTAATCCCAAAGGAACATTCAAATTCATAGAGACTTACAACATAATCGAATGATGCTTCCACTCATGCATTTTAAAGACCTCCAAACCAATAATCATGTGTATCATATATCTCTAACTACACACATCCAAATTAAAATAACACCATAAAAACTAAAGAGCAACCTATGATGAACCCGCTGTCCAAATTTCAACTAAATCGGACGGTTCACGAACTAGGTAACACAGTTTTATGAAAACTGCGTAGAAAAATTGGTGGCGCCCAACGCCTCGCGGTACAGAACCAGCACCCAACAGTTCCTGTTGCACGAAAAATATGAAAAAGAGTGTTTTGGCACATACTTTGATCAATTTAAAGGCACTCAAACATGCAGAATTTAACAAAGGTTCATCCGTCATGCATAAAACTACCAAAAACCAAAGGTGCATGTTCAAACAAAACCATAAAGTCATGCATAAAACAAAACCAGTTTAATTTCGCGGATTAAACTTAAAAAAAATCAGAAACCCATTACCCCCATTTTGTAAAACTCAGTTCGTCTCCTCCAAAACGCATCACTGAAATTGCGTCGCTACTGTTGCCGCCATTGCTGCCACTCTCAATCGCCGTCGTGCCACTTCCAATTGCCGTCGTAACGGCCTTCTTCCGGTAACGTTGTCGATGCCTCCCCCCCATTGCAAAACTCAATTTCTCCTCCAAAACATATCACTGAAGTCGCCGCTACTGTTGTCGCCCATTGCTGCTGCCACTACCGCTGTCGTGCCACTCCCAATCGCCGCCGTGATGGCCTCCTTCTGGTAACGTTGTCGCTGGCTTGAGTTCGACTTTCGGGATCCGCTTTGATGTCGATAAAGAAGCAGGGTAATGGGTTTTGTTGCTCGAGCAATCATCCAAGCTTTTAATTCATCCTTACCAATCATATTTTTCTGATAGTAGCTTCCATTTTTGTGGCGAGAGGAATTCGAATTGGGCTTCCGCGTGAGTGGGGGTTCTACGCAGAAGGGGTTGTTGTGGAAGGTGGGTGCTCTGTTTGGTGCTGCTACAGCCGTTGAGGCGCTTCGGCCGTGGAGGCGCTCTAACCGTTGGGGGAACCAACTGGCTTTGGTGTTGTTGGGCTATCGTGGAGGTAACACCCCTTTTCCTTTAATTTTTCTTCCTACTGTAGTGCATCTGAATTGAATGATAGAGCATATTGCTGCTGATTTGAAGCTTAATTTAATGATATTATCATCATCCATCTTTAATAATTGTTTAGATAGACTTCATTTTAACTAACCAATGTAAAAGTCCATATTTTACACATATTTTTGTATGAAAAGGGTTGTTGCTAATTGATATGTGATCTAAACCTTTGACCCAAAGGGTTAAAAAGAAAAAGAAGAATGCATATTGAGTGATCCAATCGACAGATAAGTTTATTGAGGATGTAATAATTACAATATACTTATATATTGAGATTTAGAAATTGGTTGTGTTATTGAAACACTACCCGCACATGAGTAGTGGAACCATTTGAAAAGCAACATCATCTCTCTATATAGATGCATGTATTTTGGACTGCATTCTTTTGGTGAATGGAAAACTTGAACGTGAAAAGTAGTGAATTTTGATATGTTTGTGATTGGAATTAATGATCTGATTTAGCTAGCTAGCATCTTCATTCCTTATTTATCATATTTTCTTTTTTGATTTTATTTTCTGTCTTTTCCATTGGCCATTAGGGTTTTGACTAGGCAAACTCGAATTACCTTGTTAATTCTGAGTTGTGATCTTTTCTCCACCTTTCTTTTGTTAATTAGAACTTGTCCAAGTAGTTTTGTAATAGTTATATGCACTAGTGTACTTAATTTCTAAATTTTCGCAGTTTTAGCATAGTTTAGTGGTAGTTTTAGGTCTTAAGGACCTAGATTTCGAGTTGTTGTTTTTAGTCATGTGAGTTGTTTTGTAGTCATATTTTGGCATTAGAAACTTGTTTCGATAGTTAGATTAAAGTTGCATAGGTTAGGGTAGTACATGCACATAGAAAAGACTTAATTTAGTAGACTAGTTTTGGTTTTAGGTAGTGATTTTGTGTAAATCTCTTAGGAGACAGTTTGTGAGCTAGGATTAAGTTTTCTTAAGTCATTTTAACCTTGTCTAGGTAATTTCTATCCACTTCTACCCATGATTTAGCATAACCATAGTTTTTAGCCTAGTTTAAGTGTCTTTTTAGAAGTTTTAGGTAATGAAAGTTTGAGTTTTAGGTAGGATTTCAGTTTTGAGTTATTTCTTAGGTTCCTTTTGTCATTTTAAGTTTGTTGAGTAGGTTCTTGTTGTTGTTTTTACCAATTTTCATAGATATCATATTAGAGCAAAAATGTAAAAAGTCAACTCATGGTCAACTTAGCAACTTTTCATCCAATTTAGTGCTTATTTTGGCCACTGTTTCAGCTGCATTTTCTGCCATGGGATCACTGTTTCTGCATCAAACTAAGCCACAAAGTTAGTCACTCTAATTCAATGAGAAAAACATTAACTAAGTTGTGGGTGGTTGACTACTTATGTATAAACTAAGTCACACAAGTTAGCCTCCACATATGAATTTTCGTGTTCCATGTTATTCCTCACTTTGGCATTAGTTTTCATCATTCTTATACTAATTAGATTGTGTTTGCATCATTGGTTAACAATTCCTTTACTAATTTGGTAGTCTTAGCTCATTTTGACAATTTCTAGTTCATTTTTTGGGTTTTGACTAGACAAACTCGAATTACTTTATTAATTATGAGTTGTGATCTTTTCTCCACCTTTCTTTTGTTAATTAGAACTTGTCCAAGTAGTTTTATAATATTTATATGCAATAGTGTACTTAATTTCTAAATTTTCGCAGTTTTAGCATAGTTTAATGGTAGTTTTAGGTCTTATTTCGAGTTGTTGTTGTGTTTAGTCGTGTGAGTTGTTTTGTAGTCATATTTGGGCATTAGAAACTTGTTTGGATAGTTAGATTAAAGTTGCATAGGTTAGGGTAGTACATGCACATAGAAAAGACTTAATTTAGTATACTAGTCTTGGTTTTAGGTAGTGATTTTGTATAAATCTCTTAAGAGACAATTTGTGAGTTAGAATTAAGTTTTCTTAAGTCATTTTAACCTTGTCTAGGTAGTTTCTATCCACTTCTACCCATGATTTATCATAACAATAGTTTTTAGCCTAGTTTTAGTGTCTTTTTAGAGGTTTTAGGTAGTGAAATTTTGAGTTTTAGGTAGGATTTCAGTTTTCAGTTATTTCTTAGGTTCCTTTTGTCATTTTAAGTTTGTTGAGTAGGTTCTTGGTGTTATTTTCCCAATTTTCATTGATATCAGATTAGAACAAAATTGCAAAATGTCAACTGATGGTCAACTTAGCATCTTTTCATCCAATTTAGTGCTTATTTTGGCCATTGTTTTGGCTGCATTTTCTGCCACGGGATCACTATTTCTACATCAAACTAAGCCACAAAGTTAGTCACTCTAATTCAATGAGAAAAACATTATCTAAGTTGTGAGTGGTAGAGTACTTATGCATAAACTAAGTCACACAAGTTAGCCTCCACATATGAAATTTTGTGGTCCATGTGATTCCTCACTTTGGCCTTAGTTTTCATCATTCTTATACTAATTAGTTTGTGTTTGCATCATTGCTTAACAATTCCTTTACTAATTTGGTAGTCTTAGCTCATTTTGGCCAATTTCTAGTTCATTTTTTGGGTTTTGACTAGACAAACTCGAATTACCTTGTTAATTTTGTGTTGTGATCTTTTCTCCACCTTTCTTTTGTTAATTAGAACTTGTCCAAGTAGTTTTATAATACTTATATGCACTAGTGTACTTAATTTCTAAATTGTTGGAGTTTTAGCATAGTTTAGTAGTAGTTTTAGGTCTTAAGGACCTAGATTTCGAGTTGTTGTTTTTAGTCGTGTGAGTTGTTTTGTAGTCATATTTTGGCATTAGAAACTTGTTTGGATAGTTAGATTAAAGTTGCATAGGTTAGGGTAGTACATGCACATAGAAAAGACTTAATTTAGTAGACTAGTCTTGGTCTTAGGTAGTGATTTTGTGTAAATCTCTTAGGAGACAGTTTGAGTTAGGATTAAGTTTTCTTAAGTCATTTTAACCTTGTATAGGTAGTTTTTATCCACTTCTACCCATGATTTAGCATAACCATAGTTTTTAACCTAGTTTTAGTGTCTTTTTAGAGGTTTTAAGTAGTGAAAGTTTGAGTTTTACGTAGGATTTCAGTTTTGAGTTATTTCTTAGGTTCGTTTTGTCATTTTAAGTTTGTTGAGTAGGTTCTTGGTGCTATTTTTACCAGTTTTCATAGATATCATATTAGAGCAAAAATGTAAAAGTTCATCTCATGGTCAACTTAGCATCTTTTCATCCAATTTAGTGCTTATTTTAGCCACTGTTTCAGCTGCATTTTCTGCCATGGGATCACTGTTTCTGCATCAAACTAAGCCACAAAGTTAGTCACTCTAATTCAATGAGAAAAACATTAACTAAGTTGTGAGTGGTAGACTACTTCTGCATAAACTAAGTCACACAAGTTAACCTCCACATATGAATTTTTGTTTTCCATGTTATTCCTCACTTTGGCCTTAGTTTTCATCATTCTTATACTATTAAGTTGTGTTTGCATCATTGCTTAACAATTCCTTTGCTAATTTGGTAGTCTTAGCTCATTTTGGCCAATTTTTAGTTCATTTTTTGGGTTTTGACTAGGCATACTCGAATTACCTTGTTAATTTTGTGTTGTGATCTTTTCTCCACCTTTCTTTTGTTAATTAGAATACGTGTATTGAAGTACCCTAAAGATTCTCCATCAGTTTGCACTTGCATTTAAGGTTTAAATAAAAAAGTCAAAGTTTAGTCAACTTTCTAAATGTCTTCTTGTTTTGCACGTACATTACTATCTTCTTTTGTAGTTTCTTCTTCTTTGACTCAACCTCAACCCTTCTCTGGTGTTTTTGGTATGTAACTTTCATTGTAATTGGTACCTTGATCATGATTTGTATATGTGAATTGCTATTGAACTAAAATAGTATTATAAAATTGGTGCAAAAATTGAATCAAGTTAAATAGAGGTGTGCCAGAATGAAGAAATTATTTGTGCACCCTCTATCTTTGAAGGGGTAACAGAGTTGAAACTGTCAGTATGCGTTAGACTTTTGGCTTGTAAATCTAATTAGAACATTCCCAACCAAACATTAGACAATATGGCAAAAATCTATTTATATCTAACACAACCAAATAATTCTTTGCCAAAGAATTATTATGAAGCCAAGAGATTAGTTTCAAAGTTGGGATTAGAGTCTAAGAAGATTGATTGTTGTGTTAATGGATGTATGCATTTTTATGACAACGATAATAGCAAAAATGATGCATCCTTGCTTGAATGCAAATTTTGTGGACAAGCTAAATATCACACAATCCATGCAGGAAGAAGGCAAGAAAAACCAATTCCATTGATGTAAGACCTGTGAAAATTAATTAATTAAATAATTAATTAATAAATGCGGGTAGAAGGAGCCTTTATGGCATTAAATATTGTTGATGTGACGTGGAAAAGTACTAGCTCAAGTGGTTGAGAGTACTTTAAATTGTGTGAAAGGACTTGGGTTTGAGTCCTATGTATGCCATTTATGTGTGTTATATTATTATTAATTTTTAACAATATGTATGAGTGTGGAAGTGGTAATGTAATCCTATATTGATGTGAATTAACATGAAACATGAATTGGCATATTGGTTGTGCTTTGGCCTTATGAAGGGAGGGTCACAGGTTCAAACCTTGATAGACATGAATTAACTTTTATTTTTGATAAGTCTAGTTTTGGAGGGAATGTGAGAAGGCAAAGGAAAACCTAGTGTAAAGAGCAACCAAGGGGGGGCTGAAAAACCATCAAATAATTACCTTTGAATGAGCATTAAACACACCATAAAGACACCTATAAAAGGCAAATTTTAGGTGGAAGGAAGGGTTTTTGCAGTTGTTTTGTTTTGCCTTGAGAGGAGAACGAAAATTGGAGAGGGAGTGGTGAGTCTTGGGTGCACAAGAGGTTGAATTTGGAGAAGGCTTGGGGAGAGGCACTCTTTTCTTCTCAAATTTTAATCAAAAATTCCAGGTTAGGGGAGTTATCCTTTGTGCTTGTAAATTTCATGAGATGAGTATGATTCTGTGTCATTGCCTTTCTAGTTGAATTATGAGTGTTGTGAATTCGGTGTATGCATGATGAGAGTAAGAATTGGTTTGGTTGTTGTTGGTTGCAATACCCGTTTTATGCTTTATTGGATTTGAGGTGAGGGTTTTGGTATGGAATGGTTAGGGATGATTCAATCTCGAGTTGGGGTAGTTTAAATGAATGATATAACATGTTCTGATGTTTGCTGGCCATTATTTTATGCTTAGTAATGTGTGAATTGCGTTTTGGTATGGTTGTGGTGATTTGTGTGCGTGAAACAGAGACGAAACTCTACAATTTTCGCCCAAGTGAGTCCATCTCGCCTAAGCGAAAGTTGCAGAATCAGATTATAGCTTTTGGCTCGCGTAATTCGCTCAGGCGACCAGGATCAAGGTTGAGCGACCTGGTCTCTCGCTTAGGCAAGAGTGGCTCGCCTAAGCGAGATCGCGATGAGGCCTGCATGTGTTGAGCGCGAATCCTCGTCCAAGCGAGGAGTTTTGTGTGTTGAGCGAACTAAGTCTCGCTTAGGCAAGCAGGGCTCGCCTAAGCGAGATGATGTATTGCAATTACTGTTTCACACTCACTCAGGCGAGGTGGGCTAGCTTAAGCGAGGCTGATGGACTAGCCTAGGCGAAGGTCCTTGGCTTAAGTGAGTGTGCTATGTATTCTATGCTTGTGTGTGCTGTTTGGGAATGGTTGATTGTCAATTCTTAAATCAGAGGTATTATATGCGTGTGTGTGATGTGGTTGGACTTGAAGGACTAAGTCCATAGGATTTAGGATGTGCTTGGATTGAGTCGCGAGCAAGGAGTTCGTGATGGGTGGACCGCATGCAGAACGTGAACTGTTTAGTTCACCGGAGGTACTCTTGTTGGGATGAGTGAGCGAGGGAGTTCATTTCATGCTCAACTTGAGAATGCTATGAGCGAGGGAGTTCATAGTAGGAAAGGTGGGTATGCGGGTCCAGGTCTGGGTCCGAGCGAGGAGTTCGGATGAATGGGCGTGAGAGTCCGTGAAGAAGGACTACAAGCGGGATAGGCTTGTAGGTTGGACCACGAGCGAAGAGGGTCGTGGTAGCACATGAAATCCCAGATTTAGAGTACATGCATGAACTCATATTGGTTATGAGTGTGGGAAAGGGGGTGTTTTGTAAACAAATGAATAATTATGAATGGGTTGGGGGTTATTTCATATTTATTTACTTATATGTGCATAGCTCACCCTATCTGTTTGTGTATGGCGATGATCGGGTAACTTGTTATCCGGGAGCAGATGATGTTTCAAGTGGGCCAAGAGATGCATAGTGGCGGAGAGTAGGCTCAGAGTACGAGGGGAATTTATAAATGTTTTACTTAATTTCTATGTAATCTGATTACAGCTTTCATGGATTTGGATTTAATTGTAAAGGCGAATTTTATGTTATTTTGACTATTAATATTTTATTTTGAATGTTTAAAGTTTAAAATTTCCCGCGTTTTTGGGAAATGGTTTAATAAATAAATGAGAAAATTATTTTACTTCGTTTTATTCTATTGTATTTTATTTTTCTTTAAGTAATATCCTACCGGGATGTTACAATTGAAGTTTATGTTCTACTTGCCTATAATTCCAAGATTACAAAGAATGATTGCTTCAATGGAAACAGCACAACACATGACATGGTATTATGAGAACAAAACTCAAGGATTGCTACGTCATCCATCTGACAGTGAAGCCTGGAAGCACTTCGATCGAAAACATGAATCCTTCACTAGTGATCCTCGTAATGTTCGACTTGGTCTACGATCGGATGGATTTAATCCATACATTCAAGCGTCGTCTTCACCATATTCTTCTTGGCCTGTGATTGTTACTCCATACAATCTTCCACTTGAGATGTGTATGACAAAGCCTTTCATGTTTTTAACATGTCTAATACCAGGTCCATCTAACCGAAAGGCATCCATATATGTTTACTTGGAGCCTTTGATTGATGATTTGAATAAGTTGTGGAGTGATATTTGAACGTATGATGTTTCAAGGAAGCAAAATTTCCTTATGAGGGCAGCTTTGATGTGGACTATTAATGACTTCCTTGCATATGGAATGTTATCTGGTTGGAGCACACATGGTAGATTAGCTTGTCCGCATTGCATGGAGCACACTATGACATTCACATTGAATTATGGTCGGAAAAGATGTTGGTTTGACTGCCATCGGAGGTTCTTGGCCACTGACCATCCATTTAGGAGAAACAAAAAGGCATTTTGCAAAGGGGAAGTTGAAACGGATAGGCCACCTCCTAGGTTGACCCCATCACAAGTTTGGAGAAGAGTCAAAGATTATCCAAAAGTGACTGAAACTAGTGTGACAAGGATAGATGGGTATGGAGAGTGGCATAATTGGACCAAAAGAAGCATATTTTGGGATCTTCCATACTGGAAAGATAACTTGCTGAGACATAATCTCGATGTCATGCATATAGAAATAAATTTCTTTGACAACATCTTCAACACCTGATGAATGTTAGTGGCAAGACCAAAGATAATGACAAGGCAAGAAAAGATTTATCTTTATATTGTGGCCGAAAAGACTTGCAGTTGAAGCCACAATCTAACGGGCGGTTGCTCAAACCAAAGCAAAATACACCTTCACAAAAGATGAATCTAAAATAATTTGTCGTTGGATCAAGGAACTAAGAATGCCAGATGGTTATTCTTCAAACTTGGCAAGATGTGCTAATATCGATAGGTGATAAACCATGATTACTATATCTTTGTATGTTTTAGACTTTTATTCTCGTTTCAAATCACAATCTATTCATTTCTTTTTATAGATTTATGGAGGAATCAAAACGTTCTGTAAAAAATAAAGCCAGAGTGGAATTTTCAATTTGTGCAACCTACTTGCATCGTGAAACAACATATTTTTGTTCTTATTATTTCAAGAACTTCATCTTGTGGCCTAGCAATGTTAGGAATGAAACACACTGGCAAAATGAAACATGTGACTCAACATTATCAGTGTTTCGACAAGTTGGTCGTCACGCAGGCAAGGAGTTGACTTATTGGTTAACTGATGCTGAATTCAACTATGCTCATGTCCATGTGTTAATCAATTGCACTTAAGTTAAATCTTACCTTTAGTATGTTCTAATTTCAATCTTTGCACCTTAATCAGGAAGTTTATATACTTACTAATTATATTCTTATCTAATAGCTCATTCGTTGTGGCTAACCAAGTACATGAAGGAACTGCTTCTGCTTGAATATACTCAGAGTTTCCTTACTGGTTCAAACATCAAGTAAGTATGCTCCTATTTCTTAAACAAATTGTTGTTATCCAAATTCATGTAACAATTTATTGTTTCATATTTGTAGGTTTATAATGCGTCATTAAGTCCCAAAAATCAGGATTTAAGGGATTTGGCAAATTGGCCCATGAGATGCGTAAAAGAATGGCACATGTACTTTGTTAATGGGTACAAGTTTCACGCCAATGAATGGTCCAAAGGAAAAAAGACAATTAACTGTGGTGTGTACGTCAAGGGCATTACAGAGGGTGGTTATGATGATTTTTATGGAATAATTCATAAAATATTTGAGCTAGAGTACAACAGTTGTATTTCTTCAAAGAAAGTAGTTGTTTTTTTATTATGAATGGTTTGATCCTTCTAGAGATGGTACAAGAGTGAATCCTAGGTATAATATTGTTGAACTTGAAATGAGTAAAAGATATCGACCTTTTGATCCCTTCATTCTAGTAAATAATGTTAGACAAGTTTACTATGTCCCATATCCAACATTTCGGAGCATCGACAAAAGTGGTTGGTGTGTTGCGATACAAACTAAGCCTAGGGGTTGCATTGAGTCAAATGAGGTGGAAGAAGATATTCCCTATCAAGTTGATGAAATGTCACATGCCCATGAAATAATCGAAGTTGAAAGTGTATCTACATTGCATGACTTTGATGGTGCTCCAAAGGAGAAATACAAGAAGAAGATGGAGAAGAAGAAGAAGACGAAGAAGATGAAGGCGACCAAGAAGAAGAAGAAAAAGAAGAAGATGATGATGATGATGACAACGACGAGTATGACAATCATGACAAAAATGATAAGGAGGAGGATGACGACGATGATTGAATTATTTAGTTGTTGTGAGATGTTGTTGTGATTGTTGTAATTGTTAAATTATGTAAAAGATTCATTAATTATGTTTTAGCAAACTTTAAATATATCACTTGTAAAAGTATTATTTTGTGGTTGGTAATGTGAAATAACACATGTCATTTTAAACTGTAAAATAACTATCTTATTGATATTTGATGTTCAATTTTGTGGTTTATATAGTTTGATTGTTGCAATGTCACCTAGACGTCCATCTGGTTCTGATAAAGGGAAGAAGACAAAGCCAAGAAGACAGCCACCACGGTATATCATAAGGGTTCCTGGCCAAATACCACAGAGTGCGCCCATTCAAGCACCATCACTTGCTGGGGTACCCATACCACACCCTGCTAAGGTTACCACACCATCTACATCTATTCTGTCACCACACCCTATTGTGGTACCCACACTAGACCTTATCATGGTACTCGCACCACCTACCTCCACACCACACCCTATTATGGTTCCCGCACCACCTACCTTCACACCACACCCTAATGTGTTTCTCGCACCACCTACCTCCACACCACACCCTACTGTGGTTCCCACACCACCTACCTCCACACCGCAACCTTCTCATCAAGGACCATCCCCTATTGTGGTTCACACTTCTTGTAGACCTTCCTCATCCTTTAATCCTTCTCCTGATGTTGCTCATGTAGCAGATGCTCCTGATTCAGCTGATGATGATGTTGACTCTCCTTTCCATGAGCGACCGATGATTGAGCCTTTTAATCGAGGGTAATATCCGATTATCGTAAATACTAATTTGTGTGCCATGACTTGTTATTTCCCTTGCCTTCTTTTTGATGACTTTTATGCATTTATATTTAAATTTGTTCCTTCTAGAGTTGCTTCTCAGGCCATCACAAGATCTATTAAGCAATAGTTCCTTTCGCCTTATCCATCATGGGGAGTCATACCTCTAGAAGAGAAAGAACCTTTCTGGCAATGATTTAAGGTAAAACGTCATGAAACTTATTTTCATTCCATATTTATGTATGTATTTCAAATGAAAAGTAGATGTTCACTATTATTAAACTTTAAATACCATGCATATTGTGTTGTCAAGATCATATGTACTTGATTTATTTTTACAGAGGTCGGTTCAGTGGAGACCTGAGCACGAAGGTCAAATTAAAAAAAAAATTCCACATCAGAGCATCTCATAGGTTATCTGAGATGTTTAGAGATGCCCGGATTGTAGGAGAACGCCCTTATTGGATTGGGGAGCATATCTGGAATCGATTGCTAGAACATTGGAATTCTCCTTCTTATCGCAATAAATGTATTACAGCGCAAAGGAATAGAGCTTCAGAAAAGGGTGGGACCCTACACAGAGGTGGTTCCATTACCACTCATGAGCATGCCCTTTGTATGGTAAAAACCTTAATTCTTTTTATTTTCATATTATGATATAATTTACTTCTTTTAAAACCGATGTATACATACAACCATTTATTTTGTTAAAGTTAAAAGAGTTGGGGCGAGAGGCATATATTGATGAGGTATTTTACCAAACTCATCTTCGCAAGGGATCTGGCCAGTTTGTTGATGAAAGGTCTCAAAGAACACATGTAAGGAAATCCTTTTACTATTTATTATTTCCTTTAAACTTAAATGTTCTACCTTATTTAACTAATTTGTCATTGTTTTCTTTAACAGGAAGAATTTTCAACTAGACTCTCACATGTCAGATCTGAGCAAGGGTCCTGTCCTGATGCGTCAGAGCATAATGATGATGCTGATAAGGAAGACGTCATTAGGACATAGTGTTGGGTTGACGTTGTCGGTGGAAAAAATAAAGGAAGACTTTATGGCACTGGAGAACTTGGCAAAGGTTACACTATTGGAAGAGGTATCCACAAACAACAAGCATCTTCTTTCAGCAGTGCTGAGGAGGCCGTGAACTGGCTCACGCAACGACTAGAACGTGATCAGGCTTATGAAAATTTGAGAAGTCAGTTTCAAAACTTCCAAAATCTAGTCATGGCCTTTCTACCTGTTGATGCCCACACCTGTCTTCAACAACAGTAGTCCAACCCAACACCGCCCCAGCAACAACCCACTGCAGTCCAGCCCACTCCAATCCAACCACAGACTGAGCAACAAGAAGACCCAGCAGAAGAAAATCATTCAAATGATTATGGAGATTATTAGGACTTTTTTCTATATTGAGTTTGTAACTTATGTCTTCTTTTACATTAGTTAAACATAACCTATGAGATTGTGATTGATAGATGTTTATTTTTATTTCACTTTTATATGTAGACTCTTAGAATATTTATGCGTGTGATGTATGTATAAGATACCTGTTTGGATTGGCTAGGGATAATTATAAGATGGGCAGGTCTGATTGTATTTGTGAGATTGCAGGTTTGATAAATTGTGTGGGTTGTACGAATACAAAACGCACTGGAAAATGGTTTTAAAATTACCGACAGATTATTCCGTCGACAATCCGTCGGAAAATGTTGCGCCAAACTCATGTATTTACCGACGGATAATGTCCTTCGAAAATTACTGACGGATCCTTCCATCAGAAATTACAGACGGATCTTGCCGTCGATAATTACTGACGGATAATGTCGTCGGTAATTACCGAAGGACATTATCCATGGTAAATATTAGCTACGACCCTTTTACGACGGATTTTAGCCCGTCGGAAAAATTAGATTACTAACGGATATTTGTTGTTATCGACGGATCTCGACCGTCGGTAATATTTTTTTTTTTTGTAGTGTATCACCCCTTTACGCAAGGCCTCTTTGCATCAAGTCTATTTGTTCAGAACTCTCCCTTTCCAACACTCACGATTTGCAGTCTCAAAACCAATCATCTATGTCTCAATTTTATCTATTAACTATCTATTAATTATGCTTAATAGCTAAAAACGAAAATTACTTATTAATGGTTGTAATTGTCATTCAAGGACCTTTACTTGATGGTTTCGCAGCCCATCCATCTACTCCTTAAGACAGCTAGGGTTTCTAACCTTTCTCATCCATGCCAAAAAATGATTTTAGCAAAAAGAAAGTTATTTTGCTATTAATTATGCTTAATAGCTAAAAACGAAAATTACTTATTAATGGTTGTAATTGTCATTCAAGGACCTTTACTTGATGGTTTCGCAGCCCATCCATATACTTCTTAAGACAGCTAGGGTTTCTAACCTTTCTCATCCATGCCAAAAAATGATTTTAGCAAAAAGAAAGTTATTTTGCGTAGACCAAGGTTCAAACACACAACCACATCAAGCATATTATTATTAAAATAATAGCGATTAAAATTACACACAAATGACATCCACAGAACTCGAACTCAAGTCCTCCCAACACAATCAAATATTCTTAACCATTTGAGCTAGTATCATTCCACGTCATGTAAACTAGCATTAATTATCATAAAGATTCCCACTACCCACATTTATTAATTATTTACTTATTTAATTAATTAAATTTCTTGGGTCTTACACATCTTGATTGATAGTGATAGTACATACAACTCTTAGATGAACATGTTACTAAGAAGTACGGGTACAAAATTGAAAGTATGGAATATGTGCATGTTGTCGTGGTGAACGACCAAATTTAAGATTTCTTCTTTGGTCAAGAATTTTAGTTGGACCATTCAACAAACAACCTTTAAAATAGATATGTTATGACTTGGTCTTGGTCATCAAATGGTTGATCAGGCTTGGTGACATCACATGGAAATTTGATAAACTCACAATGGAGTTCAAAGTTCAAGGGTGAAGGCATGTGTTCAAAGGGGCCACAACATTTAATTTGAAAACTGTTAAGAAATAACAACTATACAAGACTTTGGTGGAAGGAGTATGTATGTCAGTGATGCAACTTTGTACAACAAAAGACACTCTATTGTCTTCCTTGACTACTCATGCAAACCAACATTTTATACCATTGGAAGTAGAACATTTATTACAAGAATTTGAAGATATGTTTCAAGATCCCAAACAGTTGCCATTGTTTCGGCGAGGGCATGACTACAATATTCATTTAATACAAGGAGTAAACCTAGTAAAAAAAAGGATGTATAGATATGCCAAGAACCAGGAAGACATTATTGGCAAACTTATACATGAATACTTTCAATTGGGAGTTATTCACGACAGTAATAGCCCATATCCAAGTTCAGTGGTTTTGATGGGAAAGAAGGACGGTTCTTGGAGATTTATGTGTGGACTACCGTGATTTAAATAAGAGTACGGTAAAAATTAAATTCTCAATTCCTTTAGTTGATGATTTTTTGGATGAACTCAAAGGATTTACTAACTTGAGAACAGGGTATAACCAAATAAGAATGAACATTGGAGATGTGTCTAAAACAACATTCAAAAAACATGGAGGGCACTACGAATATTTGGTGATGCTATTCGAACTCACTACAAATATGTTGAGGTACCAAATTAATTAAATAAAGAAGTGATGATACATGTCTTTATAAATGAGTGTTTTTGTGTGAAACTCATGGTTATTCATTAAGTAACATCGTCATGTAGTGTTAATCTAATGGTCTGGCGAAAGGAAAAAAAATGCTTTTGTTTGATATGGTAAATGTTATGCTTCAGTTATAGCTTGCCTAAAATTATATTGGGTAAAACTTTATATTATGTTGGTTATATCCTCAAATAGAGTTCCTTGCAAAAGGTTGTGATAAAATTCTTATGAGTTAAAAAAAAATGAGAACCACATTTAAAATATATCAAAGTGTACGGATGTCTTGCAATGGTTAATATACCTCTTAATGAAAATAAATAAAAATTATTGGTTATATATTCTGAAGTGAGTGAAAATATACCTCTATTACTATTTTTCCATCTAGTGTAATATTATTTGTATTTCTTCTAGTTATGACAATATGTCCAATTTCTTGAGATGATTGAAGGATATATTAATGTAAATTGGATATTGATTTTGGTGAAATCTCTTTTTTATACACTAATAAAAAGTTATAATATATATCACTTGATCAAAATCACAAAAAGGATAAAGATTAAACTAATAATAATAGAATTTTAACATACCTTTCATCTTTTTACTTCAATATATGTAGGACGGTAATAAAAAAAATTCATGACAATTACATTAAATTATTATACTATAGTAAATAAATTTATTTATATAATTATAGTGATAAAATTACATGTATGATAATGAGTTAGAGAATAAAAATAATTATTTAAAAAATATCAAAATAACATTCTACATGATAAAAATAAACAACAAATAAAAATATTAAAAAAATCGATCAATTTAACCAAATTCTAAATTTAATTTGAATATCATCGTACATAATTCTTTTAAACCAAAATAATGTTACAATATTCATATTTTGGATATAATATTATTTAACTATATTACAATTACGTTAAAATTATCTTAATTTTTTATATATTAAAATTTATTTAATGTCACATTTAACTATAAATTTTATATTTATTAATTATATTTTAATTAGTATTTTTAAGCACTTATTTGCCTTCTTCAAAAAAATTAATAAATAATGTATTCAAATCGAGAACACTAAAACAAACAAGAATAGAGCATATATAATCCTGACAATTTTTTATCTAGAAAGTTATATTTAGGTATAATTACTGATTTGGTACCCTAACTTTTTCATTAAGTTCAATTTGGTACCCAAACTTTTGGTTTGTTTAATTTAGTACCCCAATTTTCTAAAGAGATTCAATTTGGTCATCTCCGTTAAATTGGAGTTAACACCGTCTCCGTAAAGGACACGTGTCAAGCCATGAAATTTTTAATTTTTTTTTTTTAAAAAATTAAAACTGTCACGTGTCAGTTTATCATCGTGCCACGTGGCAGCTTACAATCATGACACGTGGCAGTGGTAATAGTTATTTTTAATTTAGTACCCCAATTTAAATTTTTGGTTCAATTTAGTACCCAATTTTTTAAAATGATCTAATTTCATCATCTCCAATTTGAGACCAAATTAGTAAATAAGCTTAATTACAACTTATATATACATATTACAATAACTTTTTCTAATATATACATCAAATCATTTCACCTAAATACTTAAATTATTTTATTTTTTAGATTTTAACCTTTGTAATTTTTTACACATGAAATTTTTTACACTTGTAAAAAATAAAATAATTTGAATATTTAGGTAATTATTTGATGTATAAATTCAAAACAATTATTTTAACATGTATATATAAGTTATAATTAAACTTAGTTACTAATTTGGTTTCGAATTAGAAAGGACGAAAGTAGATCATTTTAAAAAATTGTGGTACTAAATTGAACCAAAAATTTAAATTAAGGTACTAAATTAATTGAAAACAACTATTACCACTGTCACGTGTCATGATTGTAAGCTGACACGATGATAAACTGATACGTGACAGTTTTTAAATTTTTTGAAAAAACTATAATTTTTTTTAAAAAAATTAATTTTAAAAAAATTAAAAATTTCATGGCTTGACACGTGTCCTGTACGGACACGGTATTAGTTCCAACTTAATGGAGATGACCAAATTGAATCTCTTCAAATAATTGGAGTACTAAATTGAACAAACTAAAAATATGAATACCGAATTGAACTTAAACCAAATGAGTAATTATACCTTATATCTATCTAAAAATTTGAAACAGTGACTTATAGAAAGCTGTGATTGAACCCGCCACTTGCATGAAAGCGAACTCCAGCAAACAAGAACAAATCACCAACACAAGCTATTTTACTATCACGAAAGTTGTAGTTCCTTCCAATTGAATTAAAGGTATTATTACTTTACTTCTTTAATTGCAACCCAACAGATTTTCCTTTCACATGTATTGACCAAGTTCACTTCATGATTGAACTCTCTTATTTCAATGGATGACATCTTGTGGTTGTTTAACCGGAATGATTCTCACTTTGATATTTCTTGAATTCTCAATCACAATCGCTTCACAGATCAAATATTTGATCAAATGCCTCAATAACTTGAATCTAATTCAAAAGCCACCAATTGATGTGAATTTTTGTAACGAAATAGAACCGATGTATTCAAAGCTTCAATTAACCAAATTAGAACATCTCAAGTCATTTTCCAGCACCACACATCTCAAAGCTTCAATTGTTGCTTTTGCTGATTCTACAGAACATAAGCAAACCACGTATCACAATTCAATTTAACTCGCACAAGAATTTCATTTGAAATATTGAACTCAACTGAAGAAATTATTCATGCAAGACTCTGAACAAAATGATTCCACCGATTCGATCAATATCCTTTCACCTAATCAACACGTTGAACTCCATTGAATCAAGGCACTGAATAATTAATTGAGTTAGCACTGAAAAGAAGAAGATTATTACTTCAACAAATTTTGATCAGACACATGCAGATATTGCATCATCTTGCGAAGCAGTTGAATGTTTCCAATTCTTGCCTCGCAATTCTGCTTCAATTCCCGCGATTCAGCTGCTTCTACGATTTCATTGTGAACTGAAGCCGAATGCACAAAAAATCAGTTTGAATAAGAAAGTATCCTGTGTTGTTTGATAATTGGAACCGCCAAGACCAGAAGATTTACCTGCTTCCAATAGTTCTCATTACAATTACCGTAACGATTTGAACCTGCATTCCCCAAAATATTAGAGCACTATTGCAAACTAGTTTTAAAGAGAATTTATCACAACTTTTACCAAACTCATAGAAAATAAAAATGGTAAGGAAAAGGAAAATGAAAACAATAAATTCCATTCACGGAATTGAGGTATTTCTTTTTTTATGGAAAAAACAACAACACAAACAATATATCAGATAAGCAACGGATATAATTTTCCCTAACTTGTAAGAATATATGAGGAGTAATAATCAAACCTAATAAATCACCACAGGCACAAATAAAGATACCAAGATTTTTAACGTGGAAAACCCCTCAAATCAAGGTAAAAATCACGAGTCATCCAGACAAAAGAAATAGCTCCATTATGAAGAGTTTCAATCAACAACACAAATGAATGCCAACATCCAACCAAATAGCAAAGCAACAAAGCTTTCAAAATATAGAAGAGCAAGAGAAGAAAAACCTATAAAATTACTGCTGTAGTGAAAAATTAATATCTCCCAACTCAGACCTCGTATCAACGATCCGACCAGTCAGAATGAAGAACAATGAGTTCCAAACTTGCTGTAAAAATTTCAGCCCGATCCAACGGTGAACGAATCCGCAGCGTCTATTTTACGGTGGCAGCTCTGTGAAAAAACGTGAACATAATTTTCCTCTACCTCTCCCTGTGCTAGGATTTTCAGTGTGTTCTGACTCTATTGTTCTGCCTCTATATTTATTTTGCAGCTCCATCTCTACTAAGTTAAGTGAGACATGAGCTTCTCAAGTTTTGGACATTTTCTCCACATAGGAAGGGAGCCCAATACCCAACACTTTTATTGCCTTCATCCATTTCTTTGTATACTTATGGTGGGTAAGAAAGTCCAATTTATTCCTAAGTTAAAAACATTTCAAATTATAATCTGAAAAATTATTTTAAACCGTATAATTCAAAATTTAAAAATATAATTTTGGTCTGGCAAAAAGTTAAATATTTTTTACCGAAAACAAAATTTTAAGAATACTTCTGACTTAATGTGAAATTAAGAACACACTAAGGTCAGAAAAAATAGTTTTCTCCTTATTTGAGGGTTAATCTCTTATTTATAGGCAAAACAATTACAAATACAATAACAGATTGACTAAAATATCCGTTATATAAAAAATATCTTAATAAATATCAATTAGTAACAAAGAAACCTAGATTCAAAGACTTTCATGTATCGGGTTAGGTCCATGAACGACCAAGATGATACATATATTACAAAATGTGAAAATATATTATAAAATGTAAAATTTTAAGAAAATAATACAAATTATATTATTTAAAATATAGTTATATACATATTTTGAATTACACAATCCAAAATTTATTTTATGTTATATAACAAGATTTAATACAAAGATGCATTTTAAATTATAAAATTTAAAATATATTTTTAAATTGTTTAATCTATCAATTCATTCTCACATGCACTATATTTTCAAATTATTAACTCGGATTCGGAACCTAAAAATTTAAAAATATATTATGAATAACTTAACTTGAGATACAAATTCGAATTTTTAAACTACACAATTAAAAATTGTGTATTTCTGGACCTTAAAATTCATTTTCAATAACGTCATCAAACACATATTTTTAAATTTTACAATCATAAATTTAAATCTTGAACAATTTAGACATTTACAACGTTGCTACATTGCGTAAGAGAGCATGAGGTACAAAGTAATTGTATGAATATTATTTTATTGCAACATGAATTTCATACTCGTTTATAATAAACGTCATGCTTGTTCTGTTATTGTATAAAAACTAAACTCGGTCTCTATTCGTCTTGTAACAAAAATAAAATAAAATAAACACTTAATTTATACTGTTTAATAACTTTTGGTATCATCTTTAATAAATTAGTATATCTGCTAACATTATATTGTTGACAATTATTTTAGCTGTATTGTTTTAATTAGAGAATTATATTCTTTAACAAATTAAAAAATATTTGTATTTTATAACATGCGAAATGCATAATTTTTTACTTAAAATTATTACATAAAATTTTCAATTAAAAATAATTATTACATACTATTTTTAAAATTTATTTATAAAAGTATATATTTTCTTAAAACTGTATTATTTTTTAATATAATAAAACTTTTGATGCACGAATTTACGTGTTTTTCCTAGTCAACATAATAAAAAGGATTGAGGCTGACATGAGAGTTATGAAATTAAACTTGTAATAAAATCATTGAATCAAAAGAAGCATTCGCATAGTATTCTAAGGAACCGCATCAATCGAAAGAGGGTGAAAGAAAACCACATAATTTGTGAGATTTTGACCTAACAAAAAAAAAAAGAAAATGTTGGGGTAATTCCCACTTTCAAAACTATATATCGTGCCTCTTTCCACAAACGCGTTTGGCAAACGACGTGTGACTGACGACGAAGGACCTCAAACGCACTGCGTTTTTCGTCGGTGATGCGTTCTAACCTTCTCCACTAAGCAACCAAACAAAGCATAAATATAAATACAAACTCCTTCTATCTTTCTTCTCATATTTTCTCTCTCTAAAGATTAAAACCAGTTCCCTCCCTTTCTCCCTCTAAAAACATGGCTACCACCGCTCCTCCCGTCCTCCCAATCTCCAACTCCCAACCCGCCGCCGCAGGAGGTCCCGGCGCGGTGTTGACGGATGCCCCTGCCAACAACCCTGCCTTCCGCGCCTTCATCAACCACCTCTCCACCTCCCTCCGCCATGGCCTTGACCAGCGGCGCCCCTGGGCGGAGCTCGCTGACCGCTCCGCCTTCTCCAAACCGGAATCGTTCTCTGAGGCCACACTCCGAGTTCGCAAGAACTTCTCATACTTCCGCGTGAACTACTACGCTGTCGTTTCGCTGATCCTTGCGATCTCGCTCCTCACCAATCCCTTCTCCCTTGTCCTCCTCGCCGGCCTCCTCGCCTCCTGGACCTTCCTATACCTCTTCCGCCCCTCCGACCAGCCTCTCGTCATCCTTGGCCGAACTTTCTCCGATTTCGAAACCCTAGCTATCCTCTCCGGGCTCACCGTCTTCGTCGTGTTCCTCACAAGCGTTGGCTCCGTCCTCGTCTCCGCTCTTATGCTCGGCGTCGCCGCCGTTTGCCTCCACGGTGCTTTCCGCGTGCCTGAGGATCTGTTCCTCGACGAGCAGGACGCCTCTCAGACCACTGGATTCCTCTCCTTCCTCCGCGGCCCCGCTGCTGTTGCCGCTGCCGTTCCAGCCGTGTCCGCGCGAGTCTGAGTGAGGAATCCTTAGATCTGACACTCCCGATCCGTTGATTTTTGGTGCCTCGAAGCGACAGGAATGTGGAAATGTAGTATCTTTTATCTGATTCCTCAGATCTGATACTCTCTTCCGATCCGTCGTTTTTTGGGCCTCTTAGCGGAATGAACGTGGAAACGTAGTTTCTTTTATTTTTTATTTTTGTTTAAATTCCTTTATCCGTATGAACAAATTCTATTATACATAAGGTGAATAATAAGAATTATCATGGTATATGTATGGATCTTTGTTGTGTTTCCTTTTTAACATACGTGATTTGTTGATCCATCAAGATCTGCCAATTTTATCAATTTCATTCTGTGATTTGTTTGATTTCTTGAAATTTGGGATCAACAACCTTAAAGGAATGATCAAGAACCGTACTTTGTATTGGTATAGCAATTATGTTGTAAGATTTCAGTGGCTCTGGTGATTGTTTGAATTTGAAGATCTGGTTGATGGATCTTTGATTTTTCTCAATTTTATTCATGCATCATTAAGCTTCTCAAGAATTATATTGTACTCAGGTGATTACTTTTTTCGTTTTTATTCGCAATGTATTAACTTATCTTGGTTTTTTTTTGTGTTTGATTCAATGGAAATTGAAATTGGTGATGTAATGCTGCCTAGATATCATCATATCTGGTGAGAGATGGAATCTGTAAATTCTGCATCTGCGTTATTCATGAGCTATGTTAAATTTCAGAAATATGTTCGATTAAAGTTGTTCCAGTGATCAAATATTTCAGTGATTATAATATATACATTGCCGACAACGTCATGATCAATGTTCAATTGCGGTGAATCTGTTGATTTTTCTCTTTCATTTTTGTGACATTGTATTATTGCATCATAGCATTCTTTGCTTAGAGTCTATAATTGGTGTGAGATAGAGAATGGTGCAAGGTTAGTAATTTAATTGTGAAGATGCATAGGCAGTTTTAGATATAGAGTTAAACATGATGTTTTCAAGTTCTGTTTTCCCCCTAGTAGTTCAGTTCATGTGATTATGTATCTGTTCATTGCTTTTTGTTAAAAGATTTGTGGTTTTAACTTTAGGTGTCCACTGGAAGTGTGATGGGGGTTTTATTTGTGAGTTCGTTATCTATGGTATTCAAGTTATACTGTTCTATTTGTGTTGTTCTGGTGATCATATTTTTTAATTTTTATAATATACTCATAAACACATTAATTAGATCTCGTTATTTCTGGCGTATGAAAGATATATTGGTTTCTGCACGAGCAAGGTTAGATTTTGTTGATTTGTGTAATAATAAATATTTTCCATTGTGTAATACGGATTTTGAGCTTCAATGATAAATTCGAATGAAGAGTTTATGCCTTCTCTGTTATATGCTAAACTAATTATTGAAACGGGCTAAATAACTGCTCGGATAGTACACAATCGTAATTATTGAAACGAGTTAAATAATAGACCGTTAAAATTTAAAATAAATGTGTTTTTTATAAATAAGTTTTAAAATAATCACTTATTTAAGGATCAATCAGTACTATTTTTATCTTTATGGATAGAATTAGAGAAAAGGAAAAGATTGCTAACTTTTTAAGGGAAAAAATATTTTGACGATAAATACAATTAGAATTTTTATTTAAGAATCAATTAGAATTTTTATTAAAATAAATACAATTTTTTATTTTACAAAGAATTTTACTTATTCAATTAAAAGGTATTTATTTTGAGAAAAAAAGGATAATTATCCCTTTTTAATGCAAATTTCAATAAAAATGCTCTAAAGTACTACTTTTCGGGTTAACATGGATGACAAAACACAAAAGTTATTGGTTAAACTTATTTAAATTTATATTTTTAAGAAAATTAAATTTATATGCACTAACACTTGTTTTAAATATTTTATTTAAATTATACTTTAAAATTAATTTTATATGAATATTTTTATGAATAATTGTTTTTAAATAATTTTATTAAAATTAAATTATAAATAAAATTATATTTGTGGGTATAATAACAATCCGCAATAACTATCGAGTTTAAATTGTTCAAATAAAATAAATAGATAACAAATAGATATTTCTAACATTTTAATTTGTGAATTTAAATGTTGTAAATTGCATAAACTAATGATAGTAAGAATAACATCTTCTAAATAAGATATATTGACCAAGGAATCAAAATCTACTAACACACCATCAACATTAGAAACATCTAGAATCTTAACAATAGAAGATTTATACACAACACAAACATTATCATGAATTGTTCAAATAAAATAAATAGATAACAAATAGATATTTCTAACATTCTAATTCGTGAATTTAAATGTTGCAAATCGTATAAACTATTGATAGTGAGAATAACATCTTATAAATAAGACATATTAACCAAGGAATCAGAATCTACTAACACACCATCAACATTAGAAACATCTAGAATCTTAACAATAGAAGATTTATATACAACACAAACATTATCATGAATTGTTCAAATAAAATAAATAGATAACAAATAGATATTTCTAACATTCTAATTCGTGAATTTAAATGTTGTAAATCGTATAAACTATTGATAGTGAGAATAACATCTTCTAAATAAGACATATTGACCAAAGAATCAGAATCTACTAACACACCATCAACATTAGAAACATCTAGAATCTTAACAATAGAAGATTTATACACAACACAAACATTATCATGATTTGGCTCAAACGGTGATTAAGCAATAATATCGAGCACAGGCTCCTCCACAAGATTCACTATAGGGTCCACCATCGAGGGTTATAGACTCCACCACGGACTTCACAATAGACTCCAATACAAGCTCCTCAACAAGTTGCACAATATCCTTCACAAACTTTAAAACCGAACCTAGAGAACCCCTATTCCTATCCTAGGCACCAACCACTTTAGGATGATAAAGTTGTTATATTTGTTTGGCCAATTGTTCTCTCTCCATAAAAAATTACATTGGTATTTTGTTGTAATCATCTAACATTAGATAAATCATGACCAATCATTTTATAATTGGAATAAAAGAGACAATTTCTCATACTACACATCAATAATAAATGCAATTCATGGCCTTTCCACCAAAATTTGATTAGGAAAATCAGATAACAAATCAACATCAACCAAGACACATGCAAAAAAACTCCAAGACTTATTCTTGGTGTAATCATCTAAAGATAAGGGTGCTAATACCACGCGTAGTTCAGAAAATCGCATTTGACTACCAATATTCTAAAGGAAGACCATGTATATGCACCCAATATTGAGTTTTCGTTAGCTTCATAGAAGTTGGAACAAAATCTTTAGTCTAAGCAAAAATGCGAAGGATTCTATTTGACAAATTCTAAACTTCAACCACTAAAACCCTTCTCATATCCTCAAGCGTATGTTGTAATTGAAATCACGAAGGGACGACAATCCAAAAAAAATAAGTTTGAAAAGAGAAGGTGTAGGGAATAAGATGTGGTCTATGAGAATCGGATTTTGGGCCTGGGCGTCGGTTATGTGTAGGGAAGGTGTCTGTATCCTACAACGCCCACTCGAGGGCGATACCTTTAATTAAACAAGCAAAGTTGGTGTGGTTCTAAAAATGTTAATTTTCCCCAAAATAAAATAAGAAAAGAATAAACAAAAGTATTTTTTAGTTTTTTTAGCCCGACAAGGATTGACCTTGCTCGTACATATTCTCACTCGAAATGAAAAATCAGGGTTACATAGTTCTTTAGGAACAACTATTTGGAAAGAAATTGGGAAAAAGATTTAATTTTTTGGAAGTGAACCTGTCAAAGATTGGTCTTGCTCCTACATATCCATATTTAGAATGGAGAATCAATGATCACATAGTTCTTAATAGACGGTATAAGAATTGATTTGCATTTTAGTTTTTGAAAATTCTTTTTATATTTTTTGATATTATTTTAATTACTTGAAAATGTGTGTCACACGATGCAAATGGCCGGACAGACACAAAAAAGTGAAAGAGAAAACATTTTTTTTTGGTAATTTTGAAGAAAGGAAAGATAACAAGAACTATGACGACGTTGATGGTCACATGAGTATTAGGCCTTTAAAAGCATATTTAATTATTCGAAAAAATAAAGCTATTAAGTACTAGGATGATGCGAATGATCTTTAAAAACATCTTTAATATTTTTTTATTTTTAATTTTATGTTTTTTACTATTTTTATATTATTTAGAAAATGGTGAATGTTTAGAAAATGGGGTGCTGAAAAACAATTGGTGGGTATAAAGTTTAAAACATGTAATCAAAAACTAAAATAAAGGCTCAACATTTTAAATAGCTCAAACAAAAAATGAAACCAAGAAGGTGTAGTAAAATTTGAGGTGTAGTGAACAAAAAGTGGGAGGTGTGTGTAGTGAATATTGAGGTGTAACGAGTAAACGCTGCAAACAAGCCCAAGAACAATAAACAAAGACATAAGGTTGCGGGTATAATTGTCAAAACAGGTTACCTGACCCGGCTCGACCCGACCTATCATGAGTTGGCTATAAGATCCAAGAAATTTAAATAATTAAATAAATAATTATTTAATAAATGTGGGTAGTGGAAACCTTTATGGAATTTAATGTTGGAAGTTAGGATATGGAATTTATTGAAGGACTTGGGTTCGAGTCTCGTGTATGACATTGGTGTCCATGGAAAAAAGGTTTTTAATTATGGATTGAATGAGGGAAAGGGTTGATTGTGAAGATAATGTAGAGGCATGGGTTATGTGCTTTGGATGTGTGTGGTCTACAAGGTTTTGGGTGATACCTTAAGGATGGACTTGGTTGGAACATTCCTTGAGTTGTGACTCAGAATGACATTCCTTGAGTTGTGGCTCAGAATGACATCCCTTGAGTTGTGGCTCAAGATGGAGGATGAACACTGGACATTCCTTGAATTGGTGTATTACCGGTGTGAGTGTGCGAGTTATGGCTCGTAAGGAGGGTCTCCACTTGATTGAGCAATCACAAGTTGTGGCCAGTGATGTGTTAATCTTATGTCGAGAGTACAAATTGTGGTTCGTATTAGGAAATCCACCTGACTTTGCAGAGTGTGGTCCATAGCATGATTTCCCCCAAGTGTTCTACAAGTTGTGACTTGTAGATGGTGGCAGTAAAGGATATCTTAAGGTTATCATCTAAAGATGTAGAACGCGGATAATATGGTGGTGGTCATGTGGTGTGGAATCAGAGGATAGAGTTCCTCTTATGAATGTGTGTATATTATTACAGTGTATATAAATATATTTATACTATTAGCTCACCCTATCTGTTTGTGTTTGACGATGATCATGTAATTCGTAACACATGAGCAGATGATGTTGCAGGTGGTGCTGGTGAGGCATAGCATCAGAGCGGGGCAACATGGAAATTTTATTTTAAAGCTATTTCTATCATTATGTAACTTGGATTTCAGTATCAGTTTTTGGAAATGTAAACTTGGAGTTTAAATTATGTTTATTAGAACTCGTTAATTAACGTTTTAATTTTCCTGCATTTTGGGAAAGCCGGTATAATAAATTTCGTTTGTTTTTCTACCTTGGTTATTTTATTATAAATTAGTAATATCCGATCGGGATGTTACATTAGTCATTTAGTGAGTCAACCCAACTCGACTCACTTATTAGCGAGCCAAAAACCTTTAAACCCGGTTCAACCTATCACGGGTTGGTGGGTTAAACGGGTTGGCTCACTAGCTCACTTAATTAAAAAAAAATACAATTTTATTTCTTCCATCCCAAAAAAAAATATTTTTAATTTTGATTAAAATCTAAATAAACTTCAATACAATCCAAAATAACGTTCAACCCTAAATACAAACAAAAATCATAAAAATATTATGTTTGCATTTGCCAACATAATATGTTGGCTAAATAAAAAACAACCCAACCCAAATACAAAAAAAATTGTGTGACCTTTTATCTGCGGCTGGGTTGGTGAGCCAACCCGGCTAATCACGGGTTCAACCCGAGTGAGTCAGGTTCTTGGTGGGTCAGGTCAGAAATTAACCTGTACTGAAATTTATAAGAAAATTTCAACCCAACCCGACCTGAACCCGTGGTGGGCCAAGTTGGCCTACTTTGACAGCTCTAGGTGCGAGGTTATCATATGTGGGGGTGCATAGTGTAAAATAAAGCAAGCCCAAAACAACAACAATACACATAATGGGTGTGGGTAAACATAATACGAGGGTGAATAGAGTAAAATAAAAATAGATAAAAAAAAGGTATGTGTGAAATGAAACTAGGTGTTGCAAGGAGTAACTAGAATGGGTTTTGCCCAAGACCTAATCCCTTTCTTCTGCCTCTTCTTCACCAAATACCAAAGGCAACCTCCTTCTTCCCCAATCTCACGCGTGCAACTTGCATTGAGCTTCAGTAGTCGTCGCTCCAATTACACAGTCACCGGCGTCGATGTTGGCCAACATCATATGCCTTGCCTACATTGTCACAACACCCCCTAGTCGCTCATTCTCTCATTCGTGCAAGAATTAGAGGCACGCAGGTGCCCCCTACATACTTCCTTCGACGACGACGCCTTCCCTGGATGCCCCATCCTCGTCGCCAGAGCCCCTATATTTGAGACACCTTCTCCTTCGTTTTATTTCTTCTCTCCTTCAAGCGGGGAGTAATAACATGAATGGTATTAGTGTAATATATATATATATATATATATATATATATATATATATATATATATATATATATACACACACACACACACATTAGGGATGATAATGTTGGTTAGTTCATCCTTGGCCCGCCTCACATTTGGTTTATAAAAAACATGTTAGGCTCGCACACAATGATTGGCTCGTAAAATATTAAAAAGAAATATATACAAATATAATAATAATAATAATAATATTGTTTTAATGTTCTATATTTTTTTATTGCACCCTATGAGTCTACCATTAATAATAAAATTTAAATAAAGCAAATAAGCATAAGATTAATATCCATAGCAAATAAATGACAAAATTAAACCTTTCATGAACAAAGAAACACAAATAAATTATTGTCTAAACTACCAAAGAAAAAATTAGCAATTAATCAATGCTAAATGCAAGAGAATTGACTTAGGCTTTCATTAAAAACAACAAAATAAAATAGAATATAATAAAAGAGTTTTGTCTGACTAAACAATTAAAATATGATAATTGTTTTTTGTAGGTTATGCAGGTCAACCCCATCCTTCTCTGTCATTGGTCCATGTGAATTGTTGATTATGCAGTGTAGACCTAAGCAGGTTAGTGAACTAAAATACTTAGTTCGTGTCTTACTTTTTCTTGTAGACTAGTTGACCAACCCCACAAATTCATTCCTAATATACACATGTCGATTGTAACTAAGGAAGTACTATTGATATATTGGTGTGTGTTAAGTTAGGGTATTTAATGAGATATTCAAATTTTAGTGATACATTAAGATATATAAACAATTGTATTGAATGGTGAGAATCAATGGATGTTTCTACCACCAATTTGGTAGAAAAAAGTCATCAATACTTAACAAGATATAAGAATTTACCATCTCTTAAAAGATGGATAGATGACATATGTTAGTTTTTTAGTCCGAACTTAGTATTTTATAAGTAGAAAATCATTTTATATATATATATATATATATATATATATATATATATATATATATATATATATATATATATATATATCTCGAATGAATGAAATGTGTTATCTTTAGTAGATTTAATTTATGATTGTGATCATATGTTTATTTAAATAGTCACCTCATGTTCTAAAATTTACTTATGTTTATGAATCATATTTTAAAAGTGGACCAAATGATTTTATAAGGACATATATTCGATGGAACATATAGATTAAAGATAACAAATCTTTATATATTTATCTTTTAACTTTTAATTTAGTTAAATCTATTTATCTTTTAACTTTTAATTTAGTTAGATCTATTTATTTTTTAACTTTTAATTTAGTTAGATATATTTAGAGAGATGTTAATACCCAATTTGTTTAATAATATATAATTTTTATATTTTAATAGATTTAAAACTATATATTTTGGAATATTACACATTATTTGAATTTTTTTATTTAAATTTATTTTTTCCATATTTATCTTATTTTCTTCATATTATAATAATACAATAATTAGAATGTATGTATAATATAAAAATGAATAATTTTTTATAATTTTATCTACTGTCTTTCGACAAACAAATTTGAGGTGATTCATTGTGAGCATAATAAACATCATTAATACAAAAAAATAAAATAAAAAAAACATACACTCTCTGCGTATAAGAAAAGAGATTTACGGTTAATTTTGAGAAAATGTATAAGACCCGGTATAATTTATTATATTATATTATATTATATTATATTATATATATATATATATATATAATTTATTTTATCTTAATAAACTATTCGTTTATAATAATAATAATAATATAAATAATAAATTATATAATATAAATAATAATAATAATAATAATATAAGTAATAATAATAATATGAATAATAATAAATTATATTTTTATAATTTTAAATAACAACTTCAATTTCATTTCAAAAAAAAATATATTTTTTACATTTAAATTTATATCATATTTATTTTCAAGAATAAAATGGTAATCATATAATTTTATTTATTAAAACATTTTATTTATTTATTATATCTATCAAATCATACACAAAATTTTAAAAACTTTCATTTCAAATTCAATTACATTCATATTTTTTTTTAATTCAAACAATCTCACTTTCACCTCTTAATCTCTTGACTCCTCTCAAACCCACTCCTCCAACTCTATCTTTAAATTTAAACACACCTCTAAAATTGTTAGAATTGCTACGGGATTTTTTTATAAAAGGGAGAAAAAAAAAGAAATCTAGGCCTTAGAGCTCTTAAAAATACTTAAATTAGTGTAAAAATTCTAAAATAATTAGTCAAATCAAACTAAAAAAGTAACCCAAATTAAATTAAATTATTTTTATTTAATCTATTAAATTGGAGACCTAAGTATTTTTAAACCGAATAAAATCTAAAAATTAGAACTCATTTAAAGTACGGACAAAATAGATGCAAAATGCATTAGATATTAGGGTTGATTGTACCCTACATTTCGCGTGCTAAAGAAGAAGTGTTAATGTACTTTTTGACTAATTAGTGATAATGGTATCTGTGAAACATGAAAACCCAATGAATAATCTGTCTCGTCCTCACATAACATCATTGTATTTACTTATTTTTTTCTTCAACTTATTTTAGAAATAAGTCAAAGTTGTTTGTAAAAAAAGAGGTTTCCTTTTTTATTCAATTTTTTAAAACAAGTTTGTCGAAATATAGAAAAATTGTTAAGAAGTGATTATTTTATCAGGAAAGTAATTTTTTCGGAATTTTTTTTAAACAGACATAACTACTATAAGAATTAAAAGTAAAATCTATATATGGGTATTTGATAATTAAGCATGGCCAAAAGGTGTTACTTGTCATATTTGTATTTTGACTTGAATTGGAGCAGCGAGTTTCAACAATTAGAAGAGAGAATTGTTCGAATGACCTTTTTCTTGCATAAGGAAGTGGAAAAATTTTCTAGCTGAATACCAAAATAGATCATTCCTTTCCTCTAATACTACAAGTTAGTTGACATTTTTATTTTTAAAGTTAAACTTATTTTCATTTTTACAAAGAAAATTAGAGTTAAATATAATCACTGAGATTGAAAAATTTTCTCTAATTAAGTATTTTAAAATTACTTTTCATCAAATAAATTCAAGCAAATAATGTTTTCAGTTTAGACCTATTATCTAGAAGGCCATATGTAATAAAAATAAAATTATACACGAATTAATTACTGAAGTAATTTAATTTTACCTGTTACTACAGTGTCTTTAAGAAATTATTTAACGCGTAGCTTAAAAGATTATTAGATATTTTTTAACAATGAATATAAAATGTAATGTAAGGTTGAAGTTATAAACACTATGACTATCTAGCTTTTGCATCTCAAAATTTTGTTTGTTAGTTGAAAAAGTCGAACACTGCCTTAATCCTCAATTAATCCTCTTAATTTTCTAATTTCTTCTAGTTCACTTCTTCCCCATGCTGTTTCCAAAACATAACAAAATCAATTCGTTGCAACACAATAGGTCACTGGGCAGAATTTCGTAATGAGTGTGACACTGACGCACCAATATACTTTTGCCCCAACGTAACACAATTCACATCTCTTCTTTGTTTTGTGCTCCACCTTTTCCAGCTAATAATGTGTTCTATTCCACAGATCTGTGAATTATGAAAGCATAAGGTGCACAATCTCTGTCACTTTGATGTCCCTACTTGCAGTACATTACACACCATTGCCCGAAAGATGCCCTAGATTAAACACCTTCTTTATGAGAAAAAGAAGAAGCATGAGAATGATGCAAATTATTTAAGTTTAGTTCACTTAATATGCAAATTATGAAATCATAAAATGATGTTTGAAATATCTAAAATTTATCATTTTCAACATTGATTTTAGTTTTTTGTTTTACTTTTTGTTAACTGCAGCTGGTTTACTAAACAAGTGAACTATTTGTTTTGTGGACTGTGGGGTTTACTAAACAGTCACTTATGCAAGGGTAGTTTAGGTAATTAAAGTTTTTGTCTTTTGTGACATATTTTCTGAGACTATAATAATGTCGATGATGAGGAGTCACACTGAGGAAGTAGAACGTGGAAAAGAATGGGACCCTTAGAAAATGTAATGCATCCAAAACCAAATCCAATGCAAAGTAGCCGTTGGAGAAGGAAACCCCATATCACATCTCATCTCTGCTTGGTCTTCTAATGTCCCAACCCAACCCGTTATGCAGCAGCAGTTATGATAATTTAGACAATGAAGTAAAACTAGCCGTTAGGATTAAGAAATTGCAACCTTTGACTCATTCTACTCATGACCACCACCTCATATTTCATTTATCTCTCTTCATCCTTAAACCCCACCAGCACCTTTCTTCACTCACATGCCTTTTTCAGAACTGTAGTTCTTCTCTTTTCACTCTCCACTTTCTTGTGTTAGTATTTAGATCTTCCTCATTGTTCTTCATTGTACTAGTTATACTACAACTACTACTGTTATCTGAGCTGAGTCTGTCTGAGAGGTGTGAGCATAAAGAGAGTGGAAGTGGAACCTGTTTGTGTCTGTCTTACTTTCTTTGCTCAGCCATTGTTTGTTCAAAGTTCCCACTTACCACTTTCATGGGACGCAACAGTTGTCATGTCAAAGATTTCTACACAGACCCTTTTCAGCTTAACCTCCCTTTTGCTTCATATGGTCATAGGAGGAGTAACCACAAAGGTGGTGGGGGTGGTGGTTTTATTTGCTTAGCCTTTTTTGTGTTTCTTTTGCAGGCTTTGGCTTCTGCCATTCAGCCTGTTTCAGGGCAGTTGTGGGATGGGGTGGTTGTGACTCAAGCTGATTTTCAAGCCCTGAGGGCTATTAAGAATGAGCTAATTGACTTCAAAGGGGTTCTCAAGAGCTGGAATGATAGTGGTCTAGGTGCTTGTTCAGGGTGGGCAGGAATCAAGTGTGTGAATGGTGAGGTTATTGCAATTCAGCTTCCTTGGAGAGGGTTAGGTGGCAGGATCTCTGAGAAAATTGGCCAACTTCAGTCTCTTAGGAAGCTCAGTCTTCATGACAATGTTCTTGCTGGTCCAGTTCCTTTCTCACTTGGTCTCCTTCCTAACCTTAGAGGGGTTTATCTCTTCAACAACAAGCTTTCAGGTTCTATTCCTCCTTCCCTTGGCAATTGTCCAATGCTTCAGTCTCTTGATATTAGCAATAATTCCCTCAGTGGTAAAATCCCTCCCAGTTTAGCAAGATCTACTAGGATGCTTCGGATCAATTTGAGCTTCAACTCACTTTCTGGATCCATTCCTAGCAGTTTAACCATGTCTCCTTCTCTAACCATTCTTGCCCTCCAACACAACAATCTCTCTGGCTCTATCCCAGATTCTTGGGGTGGAGCTGGAAAGAAGAAAGCTTCCCAGCTTCAAGTTTTGACCCTTGATCACAATCTCATTTCTGGAATCATTCCAGTTTCTCTAGGCAAGCTAGCTTTACTTGAAAATGTTTCTTTGAGTCATAACCTCATTGTAGGGCCTATTCCAAGTGAACTAGGTGCACTTTCCAGGCTTCAAATTCTTGATCTTTCAAACAATGCCATCAATGGCAGCATTCCTGCTAGCTTCTCTAACCTTTCTTCTCTAGTTTCATTAAACCTAGATAGCAATCAACTTGCAAACCATATTCCAGATTCTTTGGACAGGTTGCACAACCTTTCTGTGCTTAACCTGAAGAACAATAAGCTTGATGGCGAAATCCCACCAACAATAGGTAACATCTCAAGCATTAGCCAAATTGATTTCTCCGAGAACAAATTAGCTGGAGGAATCCCAGATTCCTTCTCTAAACTTGCGAATCTCAGTTCATTCAACGTCTCTTACAACAACCTATCTGGTCCTGTCCCATCTCTACTTTCCAAAAGATTCAATGCTAGCTCTTTTGTAGGGAATCTTGAGCTATGTGGGTATATCAGTTCAAAACCATGCCCTTCACCCCCTCCTCATAATCTTCCAGCTCAATCACCACAACCTCTTTCTAAGCCTCATCACCGCAAACTAAGCACCAAAGACATAATCCTCATAGTGGCAGGTGTTCTTCTGTTGATTCTGTTATTACTGTGCTGCTTTTTGTTGTGTTGTTTGATCAGGCGAAGAACTGCTTCGAGCAGAAAGAGTGGCAAAGCTGCTAAGGCTGCAGCATCTGCTAGGAGTCTTGAGAAAGGTGCTTCAGCTGGTGGTGAGGTTGAATCAGGAGGTGAAGCTGGTGGGAAACTAGTTCACTTTGATGGGCCTTTTGTGTTTACTGCTGATGATCTTTTGTGTGCAACTGCGGAGATAATGGGAAAAAGTGCATATGGAACAGCATACAAAGCAACACTGGAAGATGGTAACCAAGTTGCTGTGAAGAGGTTGAGGGAAAAGACTACTAAAGGGCAGAAGGAGTTTGAAACAGAGGTTGCTGCACTTGGCAAAATCAGACACCCAAATCTCTTGGCACTCAGAGCCTACTATTTAGGACCAAAAGGAGAGAAGCTTCTTGTCTTTGATTACATGACAAAAGGAAGTCTAGCATCATTCCTTCATGGTAAGTAATCCTTAAACTGCTTCTGCCATTGCTTCTGATACTGATATTTGATATATCTAACATTTACAATTGCAATTAGAATCTCGTTTGATTTGAGCTTTTTAATCTTGCAATGTTGTGTCATTTCTTTTGATGCTGATATGATATTGCATCAATTCTTCATGGTGAGTGCTTGACAGTGATTAAAATGTGTTGTGCCATTGCTTCTGAAACTAATAAATACATGAATTATTCCTGCATTGTAAGTACTAAACAGTGTGGTTAGATTTATTGTGTCATTGCTTCTGATACTTATTGTGTTGTGATTTATCTGATTCTAACAAATGCAGCTCGCGGGCCTGAAATTGTTATTGAATGGCCAACAAGGATGAAGATAATGATTGGAGTGACTAGGGGATTGAGCAACCTCCATAGCCAAGAGAACATTGTACATGGGAACCTCACATCAAGCAACATACTATTGGATGAGCAAACAGAAGCCCACATAACAGATTTTGGTCTCTCAAGGCTGATGACAACTTCTGCCAACACCAACATCATTGCCACTGCAGGAAGCCTTGGCTACAACGCACCAGAGCTTTCCAAGACCAAGAAGCCTAACACAAAGACTGATGTGTACAGTCTTGGTGTCATCATGTTGGAACTCCTAACTGGAAAGCCACCTGGGGAACCAACCAATGGCATGGACTTGCCCCAATGGGTTGCCTCCATTGTGAAAGAAGAATGGACTAATGAAGTGTTTGATTTGGAACTCATGAGGGATGCACCAGCCATAGGGGATGAGTTGCTTAACACATTGAAGTTGGCACTGCATTGTGTTGATCCATCTCCTGCTGCTAGGCCTGAAGTACACCTAGTTCTGCAGCAATTGGAGGAGATCAAACCAGACTTGGCTGCAGGGGATGATGGAGCTACCAAGGTTCAAACAACTGAGTAAAGGGTAGATGTTGAGAGTGATGTTTGTGTTGAGGAAGAAGATTACTTTGATTACTTGAGTTACTGGAGAAAGAATACACGTTTTATTCTTTATTTATTTGTTCATTGAGTTTATGTGTATATATAGAGTGAGATTTATTTTACACTAAGTATTCTTTTTAACTTGGAGCAATAATGTATGTTTTGAATATCTATATAACAAGTATTTCAATGAATGAAATGATTATGATTTTGATTTCCTTGATTCTTTTTCTTCAATGCATCTTCTTCTACCCTCGCACATTTTCTCATTCGCAATGATGAAAATGGGATAGAGAAAGTTTATGCCCTATTACTATAGCAGTTAAATACCTGCATATCCATTTCGTGACAAAGTAGAATAAAAACATGTTAGTCTCATTCTCTTCAAGGAATGCACCTTGTAGAAGAGACACATACTTATATTTAGATTAAAATAAAAAATCTAACATATATTTCAAAAGTAGTGTCATTATTATAAAATTAACAAGTATAAATGATTACACCATGATTAGTTATACTTTCTTTTATATACATATTAATTTATGATCAACCATTTTGATATCGGATCTTTGAAATTTTATAACTTTAGCTAAATTTTAAGTTTACATACATTTATTTATTTACTTTTATATTTTAATGAACTAAATTCTTTTTAATAGTATTTTAAATGAATAGCGAACAGGTTAAATGCAAAGGTTAATTAAACCAATAAAAAGAAATACTGAGTTAAACATTGGACAAAATAATTCTTTGCTAATTGAGAGATGAAAGTGATGATAGAAAGTACACAACTAAAATCATATGTGAGAAATTTTAAGAAGACTAAAATTACAATTAAAGATGTTATTTTACATAAGGGAGCATACCCTAAAAGAGACCACTGTTTCGTGCACCATCGTGTTTTCTTGTTACACCCCCATAGTCTTTGAATTATCAATTATATCCTTATGAAATAAATAAAAATTGAGTATGTTTTTTATTTGTTGGATTGTGTTTGGTTTGATGTGAAGGTTTAGGTGTGTGTTTTGGGGTGCTAAATGGTGGTTAGTGGCTATTGGTAGTGCCTGGAGGTGTCTTTCATTCTTGGTAAGTTATTTTCCTTTTTCTAATTTAAGTTATAGATTGTGCAATCTTTCGATTTTTGGATTAGACAGTTTGGAATAAAAATATTATTAGATTTTTGTGTTTTGGATCGTACAATATGAAATATAGATTTTACAATTTGGATTGCATAATTGGAAATGAATTGTATATTTTAAAATGTAAAATTTGTTAAATTCCAATTTTCATTCTTCTACGTCTGATAATGTCATGTTCAATGTAAAAAAAGATATTTTATGATTGTTTAAATACCACAAATGTAAAATAATAGTTTGTTTAAATTTCAATTTTGCCGCAATGTATTTTGTAAATCATATTTTTGGTCAACCAGTATAAAGGCATTGATGAATGCTTTTGGACTGGTGAATATTTGTTAACATTATATCGAGTAAATAAATGACATCATTATTATTAAGTCAATAAATTACTCTTAAAAGTGTTTATGAAACATTAAGCTTGTAAATATAATGACATAATTATTATTAGGTCAATAAATTACTCTCAAGAGTGTTTATGAAGCATTAACTTGTCATAGTTTTTGTTTTTCTTAAACAACAGAAATTCTTGTTTTGCTCATTTAATGCATATTTTTCATCCATTCAGAATCTTGATTTTACTTTATGTGATATTGTATGCAAGAGAGAGTACTTCATTAATGTTGTTTGTGTTTACTCCACTTCTTTTTGACACATATTTATTTATAATTATCGTGTTAAGATTTAGGAATTTCTATTTGTTCAATATTTGACATGTAAACAAAACTCAATCAATTATTTTATAATATGCCTCTTAACAACTAAAGATTATGGATAATACTAATTGTTCACATATTATTTCAAGATCTTCATGTATCTTTCAACACGATACATCCATCTCAACTAAATTAGGTTGGTTCGCAAGTATCATAAGACCTTAATAGGGTCCTTTGTTTCTTCTTCGCCATCACTTGCATAAGGTTTATTTTAGAACCTCCTAGATCATCTACCCATCAACGTCTTGCAAAAAAAGTTTTAAAGAGTTTTTGGAGCAATTCAACTCCTATTTTGAATCTAACCTTTTATTTTTACTAATAATAACACTATTATCACATATTAAAGGAATGTTACTCTCGTAAATGTTGTAGTCCTTTAGTTGGTTTTTGATACAAAGTAGTTGAGAGCAATAATTAGTAGCTAAGATATATTGCGATTTTCTTATTAAGAATTTCAGCTTGCCCGTGACATTAAGTTTCTTCCCCTAGTTTGCATTAAAATAACTTGCACTCTTGGATTTAAGGGATAGTAAGACATAAGTTCTTACTTTTGTATACAGTTAAACTCTAAAGAATACAATCTTAATATGAATCATGAATGTATATCAAATCAGAATCCACCTAAATTTTATCTCAGAAATTAATATGTTATAATACATGTTCTTATGGATTTGTTGTAAGTTATGTGCTTACCTTTTTATTTATATATACATAAGCTAAACAAAATAAATATTTTTATTATACAATTTATAGGAGATGACAATCATAAAAAAAAAATTTACTAGACGTAATAACATATTATTAAATTTAATATCATACCATTTCTTAATAAAGATAATTGAAAGAATATGTTAAAACCATTAACAGATCAAAACTAACGTATTAAGATCAGTTAAATTTGAGCTAATATATTAAAAACAAAAATCATAACTTTTTTTTTTTTTGTAGGCAAAGCAAAATTTATCAATTCTTAGTATAAAATAATTTTATACGATTATCTAATTCCAAATCATTACATATAGTAAGTTAGTTGATTTCTATAATAACTATTTCATAAATTATATAAGCAATTGCTTGTGATTAAACAAACTATAATACACCAATACAAAGTGATTAAATTTTGAATTATGTTTTTAAATATTTAAAACAGTTAAAGAAATATAAAATTTACGAAACTAATGTGATTTTTCTATGTACTTCAATTAACTGAAAAAAAAATTGTGATTATAATAGAGCATAAAAAAGAAGCACCAGAAAGTGTCTTCGAATCGCCGTTTGAAGACTCTCTACTGGTAAAGTAAAACAGACTCAAGAACGCTCTTGTGAATAAAGATCCGTTATTCCCACCACTCTCTCTCTTTCAGCGCCGCCATGGACGATCCACCGTTGCAGAGGATCGCGATTTCCGGCCCCACACTTGCCTCCCTCATCCAGCGCTTCTCCACTTCCCCCTCGGCCATCCACGGCCTCCTCTTCGGCCACGTCACCCACCTTCCCACCACACTCTCCGACGACTCTTCCTCCACCGTCCCCACCCTCCTCGCCACCATCACCGGCTTCCTCTGCTCCCCCTCCTTCCACGACTCCTCCGGCGCCGTCCTCCCCTCCGCCCTCCACCCCCACTCCTCCCTCCTCGGGTGGTTCTCCGCTCGCCGCCGATCCGCCCTCCGCCCCTCCATGCGCGAGTTCTCCGTCACCTCCTCCCTCTCGTCTCTCTCTCAATTCTCTACGTCAATCGATAACTCAAACCCAAACCTAAACTCAAATTCCCGTGAACAACCTTCTCTCTTTCCTCCCTGCGTCTTCCTCCTCCTAGCTTCCCCTCCCTTCGACAACGCGCCCTCCTCGCACGTGCACACGCATGAGTACCGCGCCTTCCAGTTCCGCACCGGGCCCCAGTTGTTCGAGCCCCGCTCCCTCGACGTCGTCAACATCGGCCCTGCCTTCCGCGGCCACTACGGTGCTTTCAGCCCCAACTCGCGCCTCCCCGCACTCGACTGCGGGCTCCGTGGCTCCCCGATGGATGAAGGTGGCGACGACAGACTCGCTGGGATGAAGCAGGCCGCCAATGACCAGAGGGAGCTCGATGGGTGCGTCGAGGGGTTTGAGGTGGGGAAGCTGAGCAGAATGGTCGGTTCTGATGCTAGGAGCTACACCGAGGGTTTGGAGGAGTTATATAAGAAAATGCTTGTTAAGATTCAGAATTTGACCAGCTTGGTGGACGAGAGTTCTGCTATGGTTCTTGAGCAGGTGACAACCTATTAGACTTTAGTTTTCATGCATGTAATTAAGTTTGCGTTGTCAATCCATTGGAAACCTTGCTTGTGTTTGATTTCTCAATTGCAACAACTATTGAACACTATTCCAATTGGTTTGATAGTTTTTTTTTTTTTGTTTTTTCTTTTTTTCAGATGTAGTTAGAAGTAAAATTTGTTGAGTTAAATGCTACTCTGAGTTGCTTTTTTATTCAATTCTGGTTGAGTTCAACTCAACTTAGTCTCCTAACGAAAATCCAAGCTCGCTAAGTAAGGTTTACAAACTTGTGATGGATTGTTTGGGTGTTAATGGAGATCCTAGGGACCGAATTAAAGTATATAAATGTGGGCAATGCTACCTTATAAGTCAGTTTTATAGAATTGAGTTAGTTCCAAATCCTACATTCTAAGAGATACAGTAGAAGAGCTTTCAAGAACTTATCTGCTACAAGAAAGCTTTAAGTTTTTAGTGGATAAGCACTTGAAAACTCTTCTATCTTGTATCCAAACACACTCATCTGTGACAATTTGCTTGAGATTAGATGACTGTCTAAAAATCGTAGAATGCATACACTACCAATTATGAGTCTATCCTTGGAATGATTGGGAGATACTAATTGCTGTAGTTGTTGTTGTTGCTGTTGTCGATGTTGGACAATTATACTTATTATAAACACATGATGATCGCAATTAGAATGTAGTAGTGGCTGTTGTTAATGTTGAGTGTTTGTTTGTTAGATGGCATGATGATTAATATAAGAATGTAGTGGTTGTTTAAATGTGAGGAATGTTTATTGACTAGAAGTATTATTGCTTTTGCTTAGGAATGTGTTGATGTCAACTAGTGTTTTTTAATCAAGTTTTTGAGGTTTTAATTTAAGGGTTGACATTGACCTATTGAAACTGATGTGGCTTGCAGCCATGGCGAGATACATTGATGGGAATTGAGATGTGATGGATGTGCCGTTTTCTTTTTTTGTGATTTTGGATTCTTGTAGAACTGTTTTGTTCATTTATTTAATTAGAGTAATCAGTAGCACACTTTGTGCCAGTGTGGAGTAGAGCAGCTTGCCCATGCCTGAAGGTTGCAGCCATTTTGCATTGTGCATTGTGGGCCACATTGTTTTGACAAAATTGCACAGATGCTCAGTTTCAGGGATGTCTGTGATGTGATTTAGGATTCACCTAAGGGGCTCAATTCCAATCTGGGAAACAGGGTCACTTAAGTGTTTGTTTTTTCCGTTAAGGGTAGAAGAGTATCTTTCCCTTTTAACCTATGACCAATAATTTTGACACTCCTCTTTCAAATTAGCCTTCCCTCTCACACTCTGCCTCTCCATTTCCCTCAGTGTTTCCAATGAGGCTTCTGATGACACTTCCGGCAGTGCTATGCAACCAACCTGACCTGAAGCTTCTGACAAAAACTGCTCCTTTCTTTCTTTCTTCTTTTCTGTTCTGCTGTGATGGCTTCGTCTTGTCCACCCTGCTGCGCCACTCAACCTGCTCAACCAACCTCTTCTTGATGCTTTCCTATTTTTGAACATGTTGATATGTTGATATGTTGTTTTGCAGTTTTTGTTATTTTGGACCTCTCCTTCATGAAACTTTAACAATATTATGATTTTAATTTTAGGCATTTTTCTTTATTTTTAAGCATGTATATTATATACACCATGCAATACGAATCTACTTAGGGATCAAAATACCAGTCATCGAGATTCGAGATACCATTCTGCCACTGTAGCAGTTTTCGGGGTAGCCTCTTTGCACTGCTATCCGCTAGTGACTTCATAGTTTTTATTTCTTGCTATTTACTTTCATGCTTAGAACACATTATTTTTGGTCCTCCAATTAACTTGCAGATACCAAGTGATTTACATTTGTGGTTATAATCATTCCAAGAATTCATCTCTGTATCTTTTCTTTCAGTTTTCAGTCACATTTCTGGCTTAATGTTTAGATTTATTGTTTGCATTTTTTCTCAATGCTTTTAGCCAATTTTTAAAATGTTGTTAGTTTTCTGCATTTTGGTAATTGATATATTTCTTTATGCTTTACTCTTCTATTTTGAAGTTCTTTGTTTGCTGCATTTTGTCTACTTTACCCTTTTCAATTCTTAACTTTCCTGCTAATTTCATTTGCTCCCATCAGTTTGTTTGCCTTTTATTTAAAGTTTTTTTCAAAGCGTTTTGTTTTTGACTACTTTTCTTCAGATCTGATTAGTATCTTCCATCTTTTCATTTTATTTCCCTACAAACTATTTTTGTAGTCATTATACTTTTCTTTTTGAGATATCTTTTATTGGATTGCTTGAATGCACTTGTGTTTTTTGGTTATTTGTATTGATTGTGTTTCTTTTTCTTCGTGCTCAATTTTCTCCTCTTTCATCATTGTAGTTTTGTTTTATCAGTATTTATATTTTATTTTCCCACCATTTTAATCTTATCAATTTCTTTTCTTGGCAGTTTATGTTAGCTGTTCTATCACCTAGTTCCTACACTTTTCCTTTATGTTCTATATATATTTGCCAATTTGACATGCAATGATCAATTAATATTTATACTCATGACATGAGTAGTCTCAATGAGACACACTTTTCAAGGAACAGCTTGAAAACCTGCATGAAGTGGAAAGGATTTAGACTAGGGAGTAGTTTGGTTGCTGTGAGGATTGAAATACCCTGATATGGAATTGGTTTTTGTGCTTGTCTGCCGATAGAAAATTATTGAATTTTATTAAGTTAACTTGTGCTTGATTTTTCTTTTATCAACTTTGAACAGGAAAATCATAATAGGAAGTTAAAACACAAAATTTTTAGATCTGCTGCCTCAGAATAACTACTTGTGTCAAATCTGATGATCCCTTCTTTTTTTGTTCAGGTAAGTCTTGCTTTTTAAATTGCGTTTTAGCTGAATTTTCATTTTAAGCAATGTGGTTGAATTAAATAAGTAATTCATCTACCAAAGAAAAGTACAGCAGAGCTATTCTATTGTGTAAGTGGTTTATCACTTCATTCATACTATATTTGCTGTAGTAGGTCTTGTCCTTGAGAATGTTTTCCAGTTTGCTTAAACGAAACTGCTTACAAGTCCCACTACTATATACCAGGACCTTTCTGATTAACATCTAAAGCTTTTTATAAAATGTTTATTTTAAATATGCAATTTCATGAAATATATTGGTGTGTGAACTTTGCCATTCTAAAACAACTCGAGTTCTAGGGTAATATTCAGCTATTAAAGTCTGACACTTCAATGAAATGACCCTTCCTGTCTTGGACATATGTGATCACTCTTACTCTAAAACTTGTTACGTAATACAAATTTTGACATCTCCAAGCAGAGTAATCTTTGTATATGAAAATATTAATTATGATATTTAACACTTAGATGATTTAAATGTTTTAGTGCCTGTGAAATATATCCCTAATATTTGTATGTCAAATTTATGCTTTTGTACCTAGACGTAAAGACATACACACTTTTATAATAGTAATAGTAATAGTAATAGTAATAATAATAATAATTTTTTAATGTATTGTGTGATTATATTATCAAATCTATTGTCAGTTGTTATTTTTGTGTTATATTGGGGCTTATAGATAGGACATTCAGGGGTTTGACACTCATCATATATTTTGCCTAAAGTAAAATCTTAAAGGACTATAATTATGCCTACTGCGAAGGTGAGTTAAGGAAGGGAAAAATAGGACACCAAGGGTGTCCTTTTTTTTCTCTCTTGCTTGCGGACCGCACCCTCTTTTTAGTTATCCCCATGGTTGGACATCTTTATTCTTCATATACAGCCTCAGAGACAAGCACATACTAAAACTCGGGAGACATAAGGACTTTGGAAATAATAGATTATTGCATCTCATTTATGTCAAAGGTAAGAATCTGATCATTATCATAACATTAAAATAAGATATGCATCTTAACAGGACATGGTGTAATAAACAAATTACAAAGATTTTCTTCTGAAATAAAGTTTTCACTTTTATTAAGTAACTTAAAATATGACTAAATAATATTTTTTAACTTTTAGGTTATACATGAATTGATTGAAGACAAAAAATTTGGGTAAAATGCTTATTTTGTCATCCTTTTGTAAAGAAGCAAAGTGCCTACAACAATAAATAATTACTCTTAGAAGTCTTTTTAGTGCTATTGCATAGAAAAATGTTAGTCTTATTAAGTTAAATTACAACTAATCCTTTTCCAATTAAGTGGGAAAAGTTTAGAAAATGATTTGGAGAAGGTAAAATCCTGATTCTTATATGAGGAGTGTTATGAACACAATAACACGTAATCTAGTATTGATTAAAATTTATTAAACCTAATTAAGAGAAAGACTCGTTTAATAAGAAGTGAGACTTACACATTTGTGATTTTCAATAGAATTTAGCCTATAATAGAAAGTGTTCATGAGAATGTGTTATTGACATTTCTCTTATCGATTTGGGAAGTGTGGTTGAATCGTTAGTTGAGAATTTGAATTTTGCTCAATTTAGTTCCACGCACATGGAAACATGAATATGGTACCATGTCTTGATGTTTTGTTACTGTATTTTTAGTCAATGCTAGTAGTATCTGTATGTTGTTCATGTTCATACCTCATGGGTGTTTTGTGGTTTAGTGACAAACCTTCTCTTTTATTGGAAAACAAACTAATGCTATTGATATTGAGAATAATTCAGTGTCATACTTTTGCAATCTAATTGTCCAGTTTTCGTGGGCTTCCTCTAGTGGTGATCTCTAGAAAAGCCTGAAACAAGAGGAGGACTTTATTGCATAGCTCACCAGACTTGTGTATTAAAAGCTGATCATAATCTGCTAAAGCATGAAAACCATGTTTCTGTACAACTATATGACCTTACACAACTTTGTAAAATCATTTTTATATTCTGCAATAATATCTCATGGTGTATTAAGTAGCTAAATGTTCTCACTAATGTTATGGTTAGAGAAAATAATTGTTATCCATTTGGTCAATTATCGATGATAACAAGCTTATATTATGTGTGGCACAGCAGAGAAGATTAGTAGCTATGGACATTTCAGCGTTCTGTGCTTGATCTGGATCAACAATTTCTTCTATTCACTTTAAAAATTAGTTTCTGTATGGACCGGACCTTTTGGTGGTCATGTGGTATATGCAGTCCAGCTGTTGTAGATGATGTAATTTGCTTTTTGATGACTCTTCAAGCTGAAGAAGGTATTAATTGTGCAGAGCAGTTTTGAATGATGTGATCTTTCTCCATATAAGAACAGTTAGATTTTTTTCTCTCCGCTACCTGTGGCATAAATTCGTTTCATGTGGTGGTGATATATGCCAATTCTATTCTGTATCTTTTTTTTCAGCTTTAGTTGTTGCAATGTCGTGTTCACATGGTGACTTTACAAGAGAGAAATGAAATCAACATGCGTTGCGATATTAATAGTTGCAAACTTATTATTGTACTCCTTCTATAAAACGTTCGTGAAATGCATACCTTTGAAAAGTATACTTTTTCAGCAGAAAAGTGGTTAATAATTTCCGTTGGTTAATGGAGTGGCAATGTTTTCCTCATGAAGGTATGCTCTATTGTTCTTTCGTTTGTTTGTCTATATGAATTGTTAGTCTTTGACTCTATTAATTGGATGTTTCTTTCGGCGTTTTATTACTTTTTCACTTCATTCATTTTTAGAATGAGAATTTCGGAATATATTTATATTTTGGATTCGGAAAGCCCATTCTGGGTATAGGAGAATCCAAATTGTTTCATCATCTTCCTTTAATCCTTTGTGAAAGTTCACCACGAAGTATTAAGATGGTTGAAATGAGTGTTTGGTGCATCTTCAAACAATATTAGTTTATACTGGCATCAGCTTAAAATATTAAACTAATTGTATGATTTTTTATATGCTGATAAATCTTTTGATCAAGTGATCAAACTAATAAATATGAAATTTCGGAATAATTCTTTTTCAGGCAAGTAACATGTAAACCTGTAATGTTTTCCTAAAGAGCTTGTCTTGTAATCATGACGAATTCTTATATAATTTTCAGTTAATAAAAATTAGCAGTTATGCTTGAGCAAGTTGAAAAAAAAAATTAAAAAGTGAAATACTATTCATGACTTTTATCATGGTCTTGTAATTGAGTTTATTTATGTATTTGGAAAATTAACTGCAAATTTATTGGAATGATTCCCACAGAAAGATGATGCATGAACAATAAGTAAATGCAGTATCAGGTCTATAGAAACCAGCTTCATCCATCTTCTCAAATTGTACTTATTCGGAGCAAAGTGATTATCATTGCATTCAGTCCAATAGATGAAAGGCAAGCAAAATATCCATGTAAAATTCTGGAACAAAGCTATATATATGTGTGGATGGAGATAGATATATAAGTAAGTCGTATGCATGTGATGGTTTGTAATAGTATTAAATTCCACTTATTATTATGAGAACATTTAGTTAGATTACTTAATTAAATATTTAGTTAATTCATTTTGATGGTATTTCTTAAACGTAAAGAGAGATCATCTACAGGAATGAAAGATATTTAAATTATATAAAATACTTATACTATCTATTTATTTTTTATAATATATAAATGTTGCACATATGAAATTATATCGTAAAATTATGTGTTAGCTTAATTATTCTCTCCTATCAATTTATCTTCAATAGTAGTACTAATAGTTCTACTGCCAATGATTACAGTTATACACGGATATAATTCAAGAGAGCAATTTATTTAATACGAAATTGCATTTTTAATATAGCTTTTAGGAAGAAAGGTTAACGAAAACAAAATTGAACAGAATGATAAAGCTATCATACTCCAAACTAATGTGAGAGAAATGAAAAAAAATTGGACATAACTATGTGCTTTGAAGTACAACAAACTAAAACATGACAACTTCATCTCTTCTCCCGGGTGACAGGTCAATTTTTATAAAACAGTAAAACTTGAAATAATAACAGTAGAAGCCGCAACTTTAGGATGAGCAGTGTCAATTTAATAGGTATTATTTAGCCCAGCATTATGTCTTAATACCTGCACGCTGAGATTGTTTCCAGTGCTATACTCATGACACTGTTATTCTCTTCGATTTTTCATTGCTTCCTCTATCATTATCTAAGCTACTCTTCCATCTTAATCTATAAAGATATTCTTGACAGAAATAGTTTTCCATTGTTGGATGTTCATGATTTAAGTCAAAGGTGGAGAATTACCCGCTCATCATCCGTGAATGCTTATCTCACGGACATGGCAGATTTTAGGCCAAATTTTACGCTCTTTTGTGTGGCCTCGTTCTTGCAGCAAGGGAGATCCCATTATTACTAATTTTGTTACTCCCGCTATATTCTTCAGCTTTTTACAGCTTTGGATGACTAACTGTTGCAGCGATGTGAGATGAAGAAGGCCCTTACATTCCAACGTCTCCACACTTAATCAAATAAATGGTTCAGAGACGTCAGGGAATCACAACTGTTATTTATCGACAGTGATTCCAGTAATTCGTGTTTGTGTAGCAACGGGAATTTCAGTTTTTTTAGACCACTCATATCATTCTAGACTTGTCATGACAGAAATGGTGGTTCTTTTGTAAATCAGGGTACTTTTGGACCCTTAATTGTAAAATATAAAAGATGGTCAGTTGAATTTTTTTTTTTCACAATAGGGTAGTGGGAAGTCGTCCGAATTCATGACGACATTTAAATTGAAGTCGTTATGTGTATGACCGGTCTCTTTTTTTTTTTATATTGTAAAAGTGAAGTCATCATGATTGTTACTGATTTTTGTATTTAAAAATAAAATACAGAATTGAAGTCGTCATGAGTCTTGATGACTTCGGTATAAATTAAAGAACTCAGTATTAAAATCGTTTGAAACTAGTAGGAGTTCTGACGACTTCATCTTTACAAAAGATAAAAAAAAAGGAAAGCAAATTGGTCACATGACGACTTCGGTCTGAATGTCATGAGTCCTAACGATTTCATCCTATTTTACAAAAAAAAAAAAGTCAAATAACCTAAAAATGACCCTAACAACTTAGTACTGAAGTTGTTTGAAATCAGTAGGAATCTTGACGACTTCGTTTTTACAAAAGAAAATAAAGGAAACTAATCACATTCATGACGACTTTAGTATGAATATCATGAGTCCTAACAACTTGATCTTATTTTAAAAAAACAAAATTCAAACCACCCTATTTTATAATTACGGATTCAGAACGATCCTCTTTTAAAAAAAGCCGATAGATGGTAGTTGCGCAAGTGAAGGAAGCATGCACCAGTTTTCACAATCATATAATTTTGGACATGTCGTGTTGTGGTATGAAAAATTCACCACCCATTGTCCTTTGTAAGCGCATATTATCAACGATCTCAGGTCAACTCAGGGATTGCAGTTTGGATAGAGAAAATATCTCTTTGGTGCAGGAAAATTGAAATTGGGCATTCAAACTAAATTATTGAATTTTACTTTATGTCAAATCAAATACTCACTTGTTGAAGTTAAGTACTATTAGTTTATTTGCCTTTGGTAATTTCTTTCCATGCACTATTTAATCAAAATTTGCAAGCACATGTGGACTGAGAAATTTTAGAATTCAGCATAATCCAAAACCACAAACAAGTCTTGATTGGTATTTTTTTGTTTAAGAGACATTGGGACTGAGTTTATATCAAACTTATAGTCTAACTTAAGTTAGACTTGGATCTTCTGCTGCAGCAAAAAAGTTTAACTCCTTGATTAATGATATATAACCCAATTGGACTTATAGTAGTATTATTATTGATAATGTTTTGAGGTTGTAAAAAAAATAGTTGATGGGATAGAGGAATATGAAAATAGTAATATGTGAAAGTAGTAATCGAAAGAAGTGTATTTTATAGTTGTTTTGGCTCTGTATTTTATAGTTGTCTTAGCCGTTAAATATTATCTAACATTAAATGGTAGTGTACATGTATATTTATATGTATATTTATAGACCATTTCACCTACACAACTGTTATAGAAAATGTTACATAGAATTTATATAATGTTCTAGATTTTTACCCCTTGTAAAATATTATGGATTTTTCCTCCTATCTTAGGCTTTTGCTTTTGTACATTGTTTTAGAATTTATACTACACTTCAATACTTTTATAATATGTTTTTTTTTTTTTTATGTTGTTCTAGAATTTGTATTGCATTTTAATAATTAGGACCATTAATAGTCTTATTTCAATTAAGTTTCTCGGAATAGTTATCAAATTAAGTTGTGTGCTTATTCCACTATATTTTACAATGAAACTTATATATAAGTTCTTAACGAATTAGTGATTAGATAAGTGGTTAATCAAACACACTTGGGTTTTGTAAGATTCGTGACTTAAGTTTAATCGTCTACTATTGCTTTCTACAATTCCACAATTACTAATTGCACCTCCGGAATAGCAAAAAAAATTCAAACACCCTATTCCACACCACCACTTCCACCACCAACATCACCACTGTTGTTATAAAGGACGACGAAGAAGATAGGGAGAACGCTGCACAAGAAGAATAATAAAAGAGAAAATGCAAAAAAAAATAAAAATAAAGATCATTTTGAAAAGTTTTCCAAAACACATTTCATGTGTTCCAGAAAGCTCTTTCAGGAACACATTTCATATATGAGTATTCAAGAAAACTCATTTCAAAAGGTTTTTGATGAGTTTCAGAAATAGTCTTCAAAAACCATTTTATAAAATTTATTTTGGAACATATTTCATACGTTTGACAAAAACCATTTTGGAAAATTTCATTTCGAAGAACATGTTATAGAAATTTTGTTTAGAAAATATTATTCCAAAAATTCAGAAAACTTGTTTTAGGAAGTTTTCGAAATATATAATCTGAAAGTTATTGTTATGGAGGATAAAATTGTCATTTAAATATAGGATGGTGTGTAAAGAAAGTTTGGGGTTACAGGTAGTAAAACCCTTAATTGTCAATAGAAAGGTCAAATCTCCCAAATAGCCAACTATTAGTTAGTCACCATGACATTTAGTCTTTGTTTTCTTTTGGAAGATAATTTTATGAGAAATGAATGGATGAATTTGAAAGAATAGAGAGGGAAAAGTGATATTTTTTGTTTTGTTTTAAAGGATAAAGAGATTAAAGTGAACAGATTTGAATAAAAAAGTTTGTGAATGATATTAATGAGTGTGTTTCATAAAAAAAATATTTTAATAGACTAAAATTTTGTCATTGGTTCAAATTAATAAAAAATAATATCTAATAGTTAAATTAATTTGAAACAAGCTGTAGATGAATATTATTTTTTAAATAAAAATAATAATAGGTGTAATTAATTTAAAATGCAATACAATTGGTTAATTAAATATTAAATTATAAGAAAAAAAAAAGAAAGGTTTTGAAGGGGAAATATTAGAGCTGTCAAAATGGGTTGGAATCCGCGAACCAACCCGGTCCACCACGGATTTGAGTCGGGTTGGGTTGAAATTTTTTTACAAATTTCAATACGGGTTGATTTTTGACTCGGTCTACGTAGAATCTGGCTGACCAGGATTGAACTCGTGGTGAGCCAGGTTGGCTCACCAACCCGCAAATAAAGGGTCATACAAGTGTTTTTTGTTAAGTTGGACTTTGAATTTGGGTTAGTTAGGTGTTTTTTTTAACCAACACATAGATAATTTGTATTTTTGTGATTTTGGTTTGTATTTAGATTGTATTACAGTTCATTTAGATTTTAATTAGAATTATATTTTAGTTTTGAGTGAAGAAAAAAACCTAAAAAAATTGTATTTTTTTTTAATTAAGTGAGCCCGTGAGCTAACCCGTTTAACCCACCAACTCATGGTGGGCCAGATGGGATTCAAATTTTTTTGGCTCGCTAGTAAGTGAGTCGGATTGGGTTGGCTCACTAAATGATCAACGTCGAGCCAGATCAGGCCGATTTATCCGTTTTGACAGAAAATAGTAAGAATAATGATTATAAATATTATGCAACAACCAAGATATAAGAAACAAAAGCAAAGAATAGATTATGGATATTGAAACTCTACTGTTGAGGGTTTCCGTTTTCTTACTCTGTTAAAGTTAGTTTTTCCCTTTCTATTATATGATGTATGTATTGGGATCTATATAAGATAGAATCCCTTTGTATTCTAAGGAGAAAAAAATAGATTCACTATTATCAAAGAGTTTTTTGTCCTTATCTTTCGTCTATGCTTTCTTCCCTTCTTCCACGCTCATCCATCTTCATCTTTTCCATCATTTTTGCCCCCAAATCCTGCTGGTGGGTTGCTCCGTTCGAAGAGAGAAGGAAGAGCTTTTCTCTCATGCTCTCTCTCTCTCTCTCATGTTTCTCGCACTCTCTCTCATGTCACTAGGGGCTCATTATGGTATCAGAGCAGGTTCATAGCTTGCTCTGTTTCTATTTGCCCACTCTGATCTCCTGCCCCAATAGTCAACAACTTGCAAGAAAGGTTCTTGCACCATGGAAGACACCAACAACAGCAAAGAAATTAAGTCAGAGGTTAGCAGTGCAAGTCAGCATCTCCAAAGATTGGATCTTGACCAATCTCTCATCCCTACCAGTAGGGGTGGCAATTAGGGCCTGGCCCGCGGGCCCGGCCCGCAGGCCCGCAGAAAAAATGCGGGGCGGGCTAGGATATTGAGCCCGCAGGCCCGCGCGGGCTTGGCCCGCATAGGCCCGCGGCCCGCACGGGCTAGCCCGCGGCCCGCGCGGGCCGGCCTGCAAGCCCGCATAAAATTAAAAAAAAAAAAAAACTTGCACTTGTATATATTAATTACTTCTTTTATGGACTCTTGCATTAACATTTCAAATTCTTGTATAAT
>Ga0214542_1000767_pt1 | contig 61316 bp, 40 predicted proteins | sample CNSS1metaG_FD_160096 | JGI IMG/M metagenome (GOLD analysis project Ga0214542, IMG submission 160096) | Root nodule microbial communities from cowpea collected in UCLA plant growth center, Los Angeles, California, USA - CNSS1 | ecosystem: Host-associated > Plants > Roots > Nodule | place: USA...
ATTTCTCTCGCTTATATATATATATATATATATATATATATATATATATATATATATATATATATATATATATATATATATATATATATTTATAGTTAAAATTACTTTTCATTAGAAGTATTAACAAAATTTATAACTAAAGAATTGTTCGAATAGAGTTGTACGAGTGAAAATAGACAACTTCTACAAGGAAGAAAAATAAGAGATAAATTATATAGCTTAGGGAAATTATTATTTAACTTTTATGGCAATTTTTCTCTAATACTTGAGAGCAAACGAAAGTTATAGATAAAATTTGAATCCATCCCTTTTAAAGTAAAATAATAAATTTGTTGTAATAAACTTTTTCAGAAAAACAATTCAACAAAAGTTCTTAATTTAAAATTCACTTATATTAGCTTAAAAAAATAGATAAAGTAGGAGATATATCTCAAGTGTCTCTTTGTTGATACTAATATATTACAATATTTGGTAATTATCGCGTGTATGCCAAAAAGTGGAAGAAGAAAAAAATTGCTCTAAGAACCACAAAATCAGAAAAAGAAACATAGAAAACAATTAACTTACTAACTCACAATAAGTTACATCTTTGAGGTGAACTATTGTAGAAGGATGATACAAGTTAATGAGCCAATGAGGCTGAATACAAAACACTTTTCCAATCTTCTCTCTCAATGATATCAAACTATCAGGAGAGGAAATCACATGATGTTCACTCAGTTTTAGAACCAACTTCGGCAGAAGAGGTGTCCATATCATTCAGACCTAATTCTTCATTTTGTTCCCATGACCTCTCGTATTCCTCAACTGGACATTGCCAAACACAACCACAATACATCAAAAACTATGCATCACAGTCTAGATAACCACAATCATATTTTCACATACACCACATGAGACCCGTTCATCACATGTCTATGATGCCAAAGATATGGACAGTGAATGAAATCAGTATAACGATAGAAATGGAAAGGGGATAAAACAGATATTCACAAATTCAACTCAGAAAATGTCAACTTTATCTGCACAAAGTATAGCTTTATTTATGTCTGAGTTGGAAAACTTACATGCTAATTGTTTGTCCTCTTTCATATCATCAGTTGCAGGTGCTATAAAAGAATTGGCTAATGCATCATCAAGAATTAGAGTCCAAGCTTCTTCCAAACTAAGAAGCTGCATACAATGAAAGGATGCAGATAAGAAAAATTGGAATTAAGACCTTGAACCAATAAAAGTTTGAATGGGTTAAGTAAAATCCAAGCCTTCAAATTCAAATACAGGAATATGCAGTCTATTAGTGGTTGGTATTAGAGAAACATCCAACCAGTGATGTAGCTCAAAAGTAGCATGGAACATGACCACGGGTCTTTGTTGCTCAGAAAGGGACCCATCTTGTAGAATGCATTTGGTTAAAATTCCTTAAACCCTTTTCTCTTTGATATACAAAAGGAATCAACAGAAAACCCAAGTAACAAACCTAACAACCGAAAAAAACAGAAGAGATAACAAATAAGGGATAACAGGTATATATCCCTATTACACTTTGTTGTCCATCTCTTTTTTATGATAAAATTTATCAAAATGAAGTGTCAAAAGAGGAACAAAACAGGACAAAGTCTCCTCCTAAAAGAGAACCAGCAATAAAAGACGACCATTTTAGAAATATGAAAGAATTTACAATGCCTGATGTTATGTATTGCACATCTTCCCTCTTTTTCCGGTCGGCCACAAAACATTGTGCAAAGAATAAATATAAAAAATTGCAATAATAACCTGATAAAGAGAATTATAAAGTGGAGAAATTTAAACCAACTCTCATAAATAGTCACGTGTTACCTTGTTTAGTCTTGTTTTGAAGTCTATCCACTTGCTTCTACTATTTTCATCAAGACTATCTCCAAAAGTAAAGCCATGGACCCTCTCAAGGCCTGAACATGCAAATCACATAAAATTATATTCTACATTGATACATTCTAGAAAAAGAATAAATAGTTTATAGGGTTAAATATGTTTGTAGCCTCTAAACTTGGACGCCTGGAATTCATCCATGTTCCAAATTTTGACACATTTTAGTCTCCAAACTTTAAAAATAAATGCATATAGTCATTTTAATTCAATAGCGTTAAAATTTTTTTGCATGCCATTTGAGCTAGAAAGTGTCAAACAATGTAAACAACTAAAATACCAGCTTGAAATATCATTTGACACATCAAAAAATTTAACGCAGTTAGGTTAGAAAGACTATATCTATTCATTTTTAAAGTTTGAAGACCAAATTGTGTTCAAGTTTGGGATAAAGATGAATTCCAATTTCGCATCAAAGTTTAAGGACTAAAACCATATTTAACCCTAAATTATATTAAAAACTAAATCACACCACAAGATCAAGAACATCATAAACATGATAAAAGAGAACAGTTTATAAACTCTACCCTTCCAAAACGGATACAAATTTGGCATTTAGAAGACTTTCAAAACATATTTGAGGTAGATTTTGGAATGAGAGAAACAAATAATGACGTTAAAGTGGTTTAAAATTGAAAGATCTATTGAAAAGAAAAATGTTTTCATCATTTTGTTACAATTGAAGCTGAACAAAGTGTATGGGTACTATGATGTCCTTTCCTTTCACAAAGATGACTCCTAGTCCTCCTATCTCATTAGGATGATGACTAGGTTATAGTTTATGTGATTGATAGAATGGATACTTACTTTCACCAATTCTTGTGATTAAACCTTCAACAGTTGTAACTATTCCTCCAAGGGTTCCGCTTGCCAGCTCCAAGTCAAGTTCCGGAACTTTTACACTTGCAGTATCAGACTAATCAAACCAAACTACTCAGTCAATAGATATAAAAGGTATAGATCTCAGATTGCATAATGTTTAAATGGTCTGGCCTACATGGGTACCATCATGACATTTTTCACAGGTTATCTTTACAAGCAAGACTGTATGGGTATCATTACAACTTTTGACATATTGAAAACAGAACATGTTCATGTTAACGTTTCTAAGTTATCTTTTGACGAATCATTTCAGCCTTCTGATAACCCCAAAATGCGAATTTAATTCCTTAAAATGCAATAGTTCCATGCAAGTGAGATGTCAAAATAAATTGAAGAATAAAGCAAAATTTTAAAGTGGGCACTGAAAGAGCTCTCATGATTAGTTTCTATACTTAGTTACTTTACACTTTCAGCAAAACAAGTTTGGAAGCTTACGTTTTTCCTGGGTTATAACCTCAATAACTAAAACCCAAAGTACCTTCTTTTTAATGAGATTTCTTTTACTGATCCCAATTTGCAGTAATTGCATACTAGAAGTAAGAAAATTACATGCTCCCTAAATGCAAGGATAAACTACAAGATCCATCATTCATCCCTTAACATATATAAATAAGAAAATACTGGATTGAGATTAGTTAAGATCACGAAAAGAATAACAGACCTTTATTACATCACGGCTAAGGTCATTGACATTCTTCACAGAAAGAGTAATTTTTTTCCCCTTTTCAGGAATTCGTCCACCAGGTTTCAACTGCAAGGTGAAAATTAATTATATTCCAGCCCTAAAAAGACAGCCACACTCAAGAATCAGCTTACCTCAGAGTTGCGGTAGCCACAGGCATCACATGTGGATGCCATAACAATTACTTCTTGAAAGTAAGGAATATCTGTCCATTGTTAAGCTCAACACTGGAAGAAATACCAAGAATTGTTCACGCAACAATATAGGATATAAAATTGGCACTTGGCATTGACACAATCATCAAGAAAGCAAATAAATATTATCTAGTTTTTACCCGATGTACATGTCAACATTGTAGACATATGTTTCATTTTGAAATTAATGTTGAGTAGATTAAATCCATAGTCAAGTTTCTGAAATTTGAAAGTAGATCATTTTCAGGATTTTTATTGAACACATGGTTATCCAAGAAATATTCAGCACCAAATCGATGACACTAAACTTCAAGTTTCAATTTAAATATATGAAACATAGAATCAAAACAGAAGTTGAAATAAAGAAAAACCATCCCCTATATTTTATACCATTTCAGTTTACTGCAGACCAAAAAAGTGACTAAAGCTCCAAATTTCAACTCGAATACAAAAACGGAATCAAAGAAAGATAATAGTTTATATAAGTTTATTTTACCCCACAAAGCTATGCACTCTTGCATACACAAAATATAAATCCTCTTTAACCCAATAAATTTTAAATTATAGTTGTGATCGAGTTTAAAATGACAGAATCCTTCTAAAGAAATGTAACATGATCAAACAATATCCCAAGGGAAATATTGAAAATGCCAAGAGGATACTGGTGACAAACATTCGAGTCTCACACTTAGAAGCACAGGCACCACAAGTAGATGGGAAAGTCATCACCTGTCAAGAAAAAGCAGCAATTTGGCACCGAGTGAACAAACAAACAAGGCCAAAGCTCAGTACAGATAACTATATAGTTCAGTAATTGTACCTCTTCCGGTGCAGTATATCGAAATAAGGCTTCAGCCATTTCGGCACTGTTACTCTGAGCAATGGCTCGATGGCCAGCTGTCGCACCTATTGATCCATGTGGTTCTCTCCTTACTTGATCAGTAGGCACAGCTTCTCCCCCTTCGGAAGCATCAACATGAGTTCTTTCAATCTGTGTGGAATCAACAACGTATCCCAATGATGCTTGTTGCTCAGGAGTTCTCTCATAAAACTTGATCGTCAAAGATGGATCAGATGACGGTGCAAACCTATTCAATGTGTTCTCCATTTACTTAAAATAGTACCAGATAGTGGACTAATATTACCAAGTATCAAATGACGGTACAAGTTTGCCTAACCAACAAAAATATGTTTGTCTTGACCAATTTAAAATAAGTTAAAAGATACAGTATGGTATGATTCAGAAAGGCATGCATCTAAACCAAAGTCACGCACAAGCACAAAGTGACTAAATTTGAGCCCATACATAGGTCCACACAATTTAAAAACTAAACTACACTCATCTCTTGAACAACAAATCCAGGAGGTTGCTCCCCATATTTTATCACTGAATGCCTTTTGTCATTTACTTGTATGTGAAGGATACCTAAGCCTCTACTTTTATAACATCTTCTCTATTAAAATACTTTTATTAATTTAAAAAAATCAACAAGGTATAATTGCTTACGGGTTTTCGATGAAGCTGTTTCCAGCAGGATCATCAAGAATAAAGGTGATAGCTGATTCTCCTGTTGCACAGGCTCGCAGTTTCACCAAGAACTGATCAATTGCTTCAGCTGTCTCTGGAGCCACTTTCTAGCAGGTAGAAAGCATAACAATAATTAAGTTATTTAAAGAGAAACTCATATTTCAAACAAAAATAGCCCAGAAACAAATAGTACTTTGCGTTCCTCTTGAAGGGCCTGAAGTTCATCAGCTGCTCTCATAAGTATCCCTTCCACCTATAATTACAGAGCAAAAGATATAGTTGAATAATTTGACTAACAAATTTTCAACAGTTCAATGTTCATGAATTTTCACAAAAGGAGCGTTACAGTTCTCTGATGCCTACAATTTACATTTCCAATTGTAGAAACTAAGAATAATATTCACGATGGGCATCATCATGGCTACAAAATACAGGGTGCATATGGAAACTGCCAAAGTTATGATATGATTGAGTCAGACCTAGAGCTTCAGAAATCTAAACTAAACCAAACAAACTAAAAATCAATAGACTAAAAGGATAGCAATCTCTTCTTTTTAATTCAGCAATTGTTTTGACCAAACAGAAAGGACACATTGACATCTTTATTCAGTAGATGACTATACACAGGAAGAGTAAATTTAGCCATTTTAAAATAAAAATGCAGTGTGAGAATGGAGATTTCCACTGACAAGAAATAACGGGTAACTCCCCGACCTACCCAGGAAAAAAAAATTGAACAAGCAAACCTGTCATTATCAGGAACGGAAAACAACAAAGTAAATTGAAATATGTATCAGAAGTACCGTTGACAGACTACCACGCTGAGCCTCTGGTGGAATCTCAAAATCCAGTTCAGGTATCTGCACAATCATACATATAAGTAAGGTCCCCTTTGAATAAATTTATTACAAAGTAGACAGTGAATTTTCCAATAATAGAGCTAGATTAGTCACTAAAATTTAGAATCAACATTTTAAATTGCTTCTTTCACAAAAAATATCTATCTTTCTAACTATCTAGATAGATAGCAAATAGATAAATAGGTAGGTAAATAATATGAGCTCAACTAAGACTATGTGGCTTAGCCCTAAGACTTCAAAGAGACAAGAACCACAGTGTCAATGAACTAAAGAATTTTCAAGATTACAATCTAAATATGAAACAGAGTACACAAGTTTAAATAGATATAAAGAAAATAAACAACAAATTTAAATACCTTAATGGTAGCAGATTCTGATTTAACCACTTGACGATTTAGCATCTACATTCAATAAACTTGTCAGACACTTGTATAAACAAATTATCATAACAGTAAACAAAAAAGACAAGCTTACAAATAAAAATAAAATAATCCCGAGTAAGCATACATAGGCCATAATTTATTCTATACGGCTATTTTATGGACGAGCTTATGTTTCATGCAATAAAACCTACTGGTTAGTGAAACATTAATTAGTATATGCATCAATGTTCTACCCAGGAAAATTTAAATTTTCATATTTCTTTCCCTATTTTGTATGACAAACATGCATATACTATTTTCAAAAAGCCTCCTAGCTTCATAATTAGATCTGTAATCCCAGTTTGACCATTTCCTTTATAAACATGGTGAGAAAAGGGGTAAGAAAAAACTGAACTAGGACTGCAGCATTCTTTCCAGATTCCACCACTGAGGTGCCTGTCTTACTTTATTCAGTAAAATGCTCACAATATACCAGTCATGCCAGTTGCAGTGTTTTTAATTGCAAAGATCAGAATAAGGTGCTAAGACTGGAAAAGTCACTGGCAGGAGGAAGGAGGCAGGATGCCTAAGAGAACAAAGTAAGACCATATTATTAAAAAAAGAAAGAGTTCATTATAGTGCCACACCAGAAAGTTCTTTTAAAATTTGAACGGATGTTACTATCCTATAGCCTCATTCAGAATGGCTTTTAGTTTTTCAGCACAGTTTTCAGTTGTAAATTTCAAAACAAAGACAATATTAGTAGTAGTGATGATGATTGTGTTGGCAGAAACAGTGATAGTAGTCGTAGCAATAATGATGATGGTCATAGCAATAGTAGAGGAGGTGTTTCAAAATTAAGTGAAAAAATATTCCAAGCTCCATTTTGGCTAAATGCATTTTGTTTTGAAAATTGCATTTGAACTGAAAACCCACAGTCACCCAAAATGGGGCTTACAATATTTTAATGTGTATATTAAAATTTTCACCAGATAGAATATGGAAGAAGACTGAAGAGCACAATCATGCTCTAACTCACCATTACTGTTTTTACTAAGCTTCTCATGATTAAGTTTTGCCATGCATTTGTATCATTGTATGCATGCTTATCATTGTATGCATGCTTATCAAAATTGAGATTTGGATTGATTTAGTGAGCTTGGTTGGACAGTACGAGAAAGCCAAAATTGGCCCTGAATCAATTTGTTTTGGGCCTATGTAGAACACACATTTTGTGATTCACTAGTTCTCTCTTGTGAGTCTCTGTCCATTTGGGTGTTGACTATGTTACTATGTTATTTATTGTTAACATTTTTTATGGTAAGCAAACTCTTACGAGTTTAAGACAAGTTTAAAAAGCCTCCACGTGCTTCTATGAACTCTTAAGTTTGACAATCTTGATTGCATGCCATCTTGCGTCAACTAGTTTCATATCATTACATGATAAATGTCTTTTACAATGTTCAACTCGATATTCTACCTAGGATAAGGAGGAGATTAGAAACTCGTAGATAGGGGATCTTAACTTGGATGGTAAGATCTTAGGATTTTACCTAAAATGCAAAATTATACATATATAGTATATATGCATAAGACTATCATAAACAAAGAAAATAACCTCTTAAATCACAGTATTAAAACAAAAGTACATTTAAAAACTATAACAATAGTAAGTCATAGTATCCAAATAGTATAATCAGAAATGTGGGAAAGAAATAGTTAATTCTATTTTTTTAGTTGACTAGAAAATTATGCTGTTGAACTTTCTTATAACTTAAGTTTAGGATTTAGGTTAACCACACAATACTTATTAAGTAAATTCTTCCAAGCCTTATGCGGAATTTATACTCACCCACTCACACCTATCACAATGAGGGTTCACCCACTCACACCTATCACAATGAGGGTTCACGAGGCTGCAAATTATGGTGGACCAGGGTTGTCCTTAATTAATGTGCATTAGAGCCGCCAACCCCTATTCCAAGGCCTATCAGTCCGGATTCGGCCAATGCAGGTGACCCAGAAACTGATTTAGGATTGGCTTTGTACCGTCATAGAATTTGAGATTAGTGCTATAATCAACCCCACAAAATTAACTTGTACGGTAAGGATTACTGAGCTGAAAATGTTGCTACAGCCAAAGGAAGGTGCAATAATAGAAGTTAAAGGTGGCACTAGTCTAGGAAACAATGGAATCAGAGTCAAGGTATGCAGTTGTGACAAAGAAAAGGTTGAACAGTGCAAGATGGAGAAGGTTACGAATGGGTTGGGAAGGGCTTCACAAATGAGAAGAAAGAAATTTTCCAGGGTGTGTTCAAATCATGGGACAGTATGATCCTACAAGGTAAATATTGATTCTAACACCAATGGTCGTCTAACTTAAACATGGTTGCTATTTAAGAGAAAGACATCGGCAAAAGTATGAAAAATCATCCTTCAAACTAGGGCAGTCACTAGTGTCAAGAACCTCAGCATGGACATTAACTGAATGGGAAGAAGATAGATGATAAAGAGTATTGCAGTACCTCCACCCATATCAGTATTGTATGTACCCTGATTACTACAACATGTTTTAGAATTCATCTAGGGGCCATATATGTTTTGTTATATCATTTATAATTAACATTTTGGGATGGGGAGTCGAAATTTGAATAAACCCAACCTTCTGCTCGCCTGATGGGATTGCCAAAGTGTAACGACAACCACGTGGTTGAATTTCACCAGCAAACTGTACTTCATTGTTCCTAACAGATAATAATCAATAACTTATGAGAAAGATTAAAGGAACCAATAACATTGAATGCCCGAGAGGAGGGCATAGACTAAAAGGCTTACCTCTCACCACAGTGTGGACATTCGAAAGCTGATAACAAAATCTGCAGAAAAGGTAAATGTGGCGAGTGTTATATTTAAGAAAACAAAAGGACAGACAAAACAAAAGAAACAGCAGATAAAAATAACAGTATGTAATATGATCCATTGTCTAATTTGTGAATCAATAATGATAATTCATTTAATTAAAATATGTAATAAAAAACATCAGGAAAAACAAAAAGTGAATGAGGCCTAAGCTTAAGGATAACAGAAATAAAGGTGAAATTTAACTACATATATGATATATCCCAATACCTATCAATGAAGGATCAAAAACAGTAACCACTTGCCAATCGCAAGAGCAAATGGAGCAAAAAACAAGACATACCTTTCTGAAGTGAGGAATTAAAGTCAATAAAAATCTTGTGATCCCCTGACAAAAACATGACAGAAATTCAGGTCAGGTAATAAAATTTAAAAACTTTGGATGAAGATACAATATTAAGGCTTAGGGTGTACTTGAATCATTTCTTGACTAATAAATAATTGTTTCCTTGATTTTAAACATGGCCATGGATAGAACAACACAAAAGATGAAACACACAAAAGTGTAAATATTCATTACACAATTATTACTCGGGTAACAATGTCGCTTGTAAATAAATGAAGAGCTAACTATTCAACTAGTCCTAGTCCATAATTAAGAGCTTAATTAAGTTCCCATTACATGAAACTTATATCAAAAATTTGATTACTAAAATAAACTAGAAAATGGTACACTGATCATTTTCTGCCAAAAGCTTATGCTAAACAAATAGTACTATTACAAGTCACTTTTACAAACTTGGGCAAAATGAAAACTACATTACCTCATAAACCCCAACTAAACGCATTGATGAATAAATTAAACACACCACCGGCTCATAAACAAGGTGCATGGTTTAGAACATGAGAAACTTCACCAACAAGTGCAAAATGAATGGTATAATGGATACAAATTAAACTCATTGACGCAGGAGAAGAAAAAAACAAGGTGCATTACTTAAACTTTGTCAACGTTGACCAAGTAATTACGAGGGAAGAGAAAAAAAAAAGAGTAAAAATGAAGGACCACAGCACATATTATATTAAAAGCAATGACGCAAAGAAGAAACAAAAATAACAAATGAGCAGGACATGAACTTCTAACGTTCACCAAGTAATTACGAAGAACGCCAAAAGAAGGAGTAAAAGTAATCGAGTATTGAATACAAATTAAACGCATTGACGTAGAGGAAGAAGAAAACCAAAGCGCATGCAAAGTAGCAACGAACATTCTGAATTCATTGAAAAGCCAAAGGAAAATCAAGCAGTGACGGAAAATGGGAGAAGCTTACGTTTTCACCACAGCGCATGCAAAGACTTTCGAGGCTGTAGAGAGGAGCGTCACCGTCATCAGCTGAAACGGCTTCCACAACCGATCCTACGTCCACGATTTGCTCGCTTTTCACATTCCCTTCCATTACTCAATTCCACGATTCACTTCGTGTTATTGTGGGAACCTTCAATTTCAACCAGTGACGAGAGTTCATGAACCGCTGCAAAAGGAGAATTCTGAGTATTAGTCTGTTTTGTGCTGGGGAAGAAGACGCTGGAAGGAACTAGGGTACACGTCATCGGGTTAAGTTATTCGGGTCGGGCCATTTTATGGCCAAGTACTTGTTCGAGCATTTTATGGCCCATACTTATTGGATTTTAATATTAAAACCTTAATACCAATTTTAATTTTATTGGAATTTTCAAACATGTCCCTAGTTCTTTAATTTTTTAAATAAATCCAATTAAGTTTAAGTTACAGGCGTTATTAGAACAACTAACAGAACGGTGAATACGATTGTATATGTGACACATTTTTAGACAACTTAAAAATTAATATTTAATTAATAGGATTAATTGAAAAAACTGAAGAAGAAAGTGATTGGGTTAAAGGAAAAACTTTTCAAAAGCCATGGTTAAAAAACCATCGTGCACCATGGAAGAAGAAAGCGATAAGGGTTTAGGGTTCTTGATAGGGTTTTGTCGTGGGTGAAGATTTTCTGCTGTAGTGGTGGAAGGTGCATTGATTTCTTCTCCCTGTCTTCGAATTTTCATTGTAATTTGGTTGTGTACTTAATGTGGTCCTTTAATTTGATCATGTGATTGTGATTGCAGAAATTGGGTTTCTTCGTCGAGGGTAGAACATCGGTTCACGATTTTGCCTCGTTATAATTTGGAAGGTTTTGTGCATTCGTAGTTAAAGGTGTGCTTTTAGTTTTTCGTTGTTCGAATTTGGGTTTTTATTTAGTGGTTGACGTTGTTGATATGTGTGTTGCCTACTGTTGTTGTGTCATTGTCTATGCGTTTTGTTTATTTGTGCTTTGTCAGGTTGTGGGTGATGGATTGTATTGTTGTTTAATGCCCACCATGCACTTGTTTTTTGTTTATGGTCCCCCATTTATAAATTGTCTTTGATTGATTTCGGGGGACATGAGTTGTAATATGTCTTGATTTTGTGGGCATGTGTTGTAATATGTCTTGATTTTTTGGGCATGTATATTTGACAGGGTAACTATTGTTTGTGTATATATAGGTTCAGATGTCAAACGATTTTTTTGAAATGGTGGTCCACCATGTGACCATTTTGTTAAATAATGGGTCATTAGAATATATTAGGGATATAAGTATGTGGTCTTGTGACCTAGATAGATGGAGTTACTTTGAGGTAGTAGATATAGTTAAGCAAATTGGATATGTGGCTATTAAGGAATTGTGGTATGTTATAGGTCTGGGTTCTTTGTTAGGTAAAAGGTTCCACCTGTTGTGCAATGACACTGGTGCAATGGACATCGTCCATATTGGCAAGCAATGGGGTCAAGTCCATTTATTTGTTATACACACAATATCTACAGCTAAGATTGTTGAAATGTTAGAGTATCCGGTGGAAGATAACATTCAGGAGAATTATGAGGGGGAAGGTCAGGGTGGGGGTGGGGTTGATGGTGAGGTTGAGGGTGAAGTTCAGGGTAAGGTTGAGGTTGGGGTTGCTGCTAAGGTTCAGGGTGAGGTTGAGGGTGAATTTTAGGTAAGGTTGATGTTCAGGTTGAGGATGGGGTTATTTTTGTGGTTGATGGTGAAGTTCAGGGTGAGGTCGATGTACAAGTACGGGTTGAGGGTGGGGTTGAGGGTGTGAGTCAGGTTAAAGTTGAGGTTTAGGTTGGTGAAGATGTTCATGGTTCGAGTCATGTATTAGAGGGTAGTGTGGAGGTTGGAAGTCCTTCATGAAGAATATAAAAATGATGTTAGTGTGCCTTGTGGGAGTGCCTCCTGAAAGAGGGAAAAAGGGAAATCCAAGGCTGGTTTTGATAGAGAAGTAATAGATGAAGAGGATGAGGAAGTTAGTCATGATGATTCAAGTTGGTCTACTGGTGAGTGGGAGTCAGAAGAGTTAGGTAGTGTGTATGATAGTGATTCAGAGGATGACAGACAAAGTTATGGGCATTTTTCAACCTTTACCATGCTAAAAAACATGGATGATTATGAATGGGAGGTTGGAACATATTTTGGAAAGAAGGTTGAATTCATAAATGCGATTAGAACATATGGCGTGCATAATGGAAGAAGATTGAAGATCATGAAGAACGATAGAAAAATGGTTAATGTCAAATGCTTTGGGGTAAAAGGAAAATGTAATTGGTTTGCTTATTGTGGGTATATGTCCCCAATTAAGACATGGTAACTATGGAAAATTGATAGTAACCACATATGCAACAAAGAATTCAGTGTTGGTTTAATCACTTTTAAAAGGTTAAGCGGCAAGATTGAAAACTCAATAATAGAAAATTCAAATATGAAATCAGTTGATATACACAACAAGGTAGTTAGGAAATGGAATGTAGAAGTGTCTAATAATACATTTAGGAGGGTAAAAGTATTAGCAGCTGAACATATTGATGGTTCAAGAAAAGAACAATTTAAAAGGATTTATGACTATGCACACGAGATCATAAGATCAAATCTTGGATCTACCGCCAAGGTTAAGGTTGAAGAAAATAATGGACAACCTATATTCATGAGATTGTACATCTGTTTGAAAGCATGCAAAGACACTTTCAACTGTTGTCGTCCTATCATTGGATTAGATGGATGTTTTTTGAAAGCTAAATATAAAGGTGAATTGTTGGTAGCCATAGGAAGGGATGATAATAGGAATGGCAACGGGGCGAGGCGGGGACGGGTTTCGCTATCTCATTGTAACATCCCCGCCGAATATTAATAATTAATTAAAATAAAATAAGATATCATTAAATTGTATTTAATTATTCCTTTTACTAAAAAACGCAGGAAAAATTTTCATCTTTATTAATCGAGCCAAATGAAAACAAATTCCAGAACCAATAGTCAATTAAAAGAGTACAACTCCAAGTTCATATTTCACTGAAAACGAATGAGATAAATACAAGTCTTTAAAAAAATATCCCCATGTAAGGCTCTACTCTTCAACAACTCCACCTACAACATCCTTTACTCCCATATAACAAGTTACACGATCATCGTCAAACATAAACAGATAGGGTGAGCTCAAAATAAAAGAAAATAACGACAGTATAAAAGAAAACAACCCCACAAACCCTAATTTACTAACTTAATCAAACGACCCTCACAAAAAGTACCATCTTTGGTCACTAGCCCCCCATGGTCGTCACCGTGAGCATCCAGATTCTACACCCTCTAATGATTCCTCTAGTTGATACTTGCTGCCACGAGTGTCTACTCACCCCTCCGACTACAGGCCACCACCCATAGTCCACACGTGGGAATGATCTTGTTATGGACTACAATCCGCAACACCAAGTGCGGTTCCCCAATACGAACCGCAGTCTGTATTTGTCCCAAGACTACCAAACTCGTCGTCTAACACCGAAGATGCAATCTTCCAAGAACCATCCGTACGAGCCATGATCTCGCAAACTCACACTAGACTTCCACAACCACTAGGTTATAACCTCGAGTGGTCACATGTTACCCCAATACAAGCTACACTTGTAACTGGGCCCCCAACAAGTCATCTTCTCAAAGACCATAATCCAAAGTCTTGTACCAATCCTTAAACGAATCCACCAACATGTTCTGTGTCGCCTAGCGCGACCTCAACGTTGCTTGGTGAAAATGATGCAAGCCACCTGACGAAACTTCTCGCGCTTGGCGAAACTTCCAGCGCCGCCAGGCGCCAACCCTCTGAAATGGGGTTTATCCCAATTTCACAACTTCTGCCTCGTGGGTCATCCTGCACAGTCAGACGCCAGATCTCGGGTTTTGCTCCAGAGTTCACTTTGTGGCCTATCGCCTGACGGTTTACACCATTACTCCAGGTGCCACACTAGTAAATAATAATTTACTAATTTTTGGCACTTCAAAATAGGTTCCAATGAACCTATTTACAAAAGACACTCAATTCACGCAAAACATGTATCTATGACAAGTAAATAAACTTTCATATCATCAAGTTTAACTCAAGTACACAATATCACATGGTCATACATAAAACACAACCACATAAATATTCACATTCCTGATTAGTATCCACCAGACACATCAATGCCTCTCCTATATGTGTATGTCAACACATGAACACCATATCCTTGCTTTCATAGATCCCAAAGAATCAAAATAAATTCATATAAAACCATCAAAATAAAGTGTTATACCCAACACACAATCCTGGACAACCAAACAATATACAAACCAGGAAAAACACATAATCATTGCCTCAAAATATCCACGGACAATAAAATAGTAATAAAATGAAACAATAATAATAAAAATAACAATAATAAAATCAAATGAAGCAATAATAATAATAATAATAAAACAATAATAATGATAATAAAATTAAAAATAAAATAAAACAAGGATAATAATTGTAAGGCCCAGTTTTCTGCCTTATTGTTTTAAGGGTTGCCCTTAACCTAATGGGCCTAAGGGTTGGCCCAAGGAGTGAAAACAGACCCTAATATGCACTAACAGTTCCATTTTTCCCTCACTTTCAGAAACAGTACACCTCTTGCCTCCGTGAGCAGCTTCAACGTTCTGCTAGGGTTTTGCCGTCAACCTCCTTCCAAGCTAGCTAATCGATTTCTTATATTCCTCTATTCCACGTAAGTGCTCTTAGCTCATCTTCGCCTTTTCCAAGCTGGTTTTCTGAGCCAACAACGATTCGTAGTGACAACTTTATGTTCTTCTATTTCCCCATTTTCAGCTCCTGAATCTACTCTTAGAGCTGTTGTGCTTAGCTGTTGAGTGTCAGAAATCCCTTTGCTAGCTATATCCAGGTAAAGGAAGCTAAGGTTTTTGGTTTTTTGTGATTTTTCTGCCGCTTTGCTTTTGCTTCGTGTTTGTATGGATTGGTTGCCATTGTATTTGATTTGGGATATGTTAATGCATGATTTGATTTGAATGTTTGGCTGTTGCACGAGAGAACAGTGGCGAGCACTGGTTTTCTCGCCCAAGCGAGTTAGTCTCGCCTAGGCGAGATTAATAGAGGCTCGCCCAAGACCTGCTACTCGAATTGTCGTTTAGGCGACGAGTATTCTTTTTGAGCGAGGAGTGATCTCGCCTAGGCGAGAAGGGGCTCGCCTGAGTGAGACCTCGCAGAGTTCGCTGCTCGACTACTCGAGTCCTCGCCTAGGCGAGATGGGGCTCGCCTGAGCGAAAGGACCTCCCTCGCCTAAGCGAGACCTGTTAGCCTGAGTGAGACTGGGGGCAGGTTTTGGTACTATTGTGGAATGGTTTACTGATGTGTTGATTGATTGTCTGATCTAAATGCTTTACTAGGAGGGTTTGAGGGATGATGCCATGATTGATATATGAGGTGGAGATGGAAATGGTATCTTGCTTTATGGTGTATGAATTGGAAAGCATGATTTGTATGAGTAGTTGTTTATACATGACTTTAGTATTATGGGAACTTTCTGATGGGTTGGTGGATCATGTACAAAGCGTGAGTAGGGCGTAATTCCATGACTCTTGTAGTGAGGGCTAATGGTGGTGCCTCATCTGTAGGGCGTAATTCCACGGACCTTCCTAATGGGAGTCCCTGGTGGTGCCTCACCTAGTGGACTTAATTCCATGGACCTCGTGGTGAGAGTTCATGGTGGTGCCTCAACATAAGGACGTAATTCCACGCGAGTATCGTGGTGGTGCCTCAAGGCCAGGACGTAATTCCACGAAGGCCACGTGGTGGTGCCTCTTGTAAGGGTGTAATTCTGCAAAGGCCTCGCGGTGACGCCTCATTGTTAGGACGTAATTCCACTGCTTAGTGGTGGTGCCTCAGTTTACATATCCGGATAGTCAAGTCTTGTAGTTTTGAAGGGGTTTGGTATATCATGTGTGGGTTTTCCGTCATTTATGCTTGATTATATGATTGAATGATGATTATTATGATGTATGAATTTTGTGCACTAGCTTACCCTTTCGCTTGTTTGTATGGTTGTGTGTGGTTTTCCTCCTTTGCAATGATCATCAATTCTATTGATGTGAGCAGATGTGAGAATCCGTGGCAGTGGTAATGGCAATGAGGATGCTATGGACGGGTATGGGGCTCACTATGGAGCCATCAGCTGAAGAAGTTTTATTATCTAGATTTATCTTTATGTACAAGAACTTGTGTTTTGTTGACCCATTTTGATTAGGTTAGGCAGTGTAGTGCCTCCACTCTTTCGTTATGAACATGATTGGGGTATTGTGTACCTCCTTATCCTTTTTCCGCACTCCCTAGATATTTTTATATGTGTGACGCTTTATTAAATTGAATTCACCTATTTAGTTGGGGTGTTACAATAATAATAATAAAAATAATAGTAAAAGAAAATTAAATAATAATAAAAATAAAAATAATTATAAAATAAAAATTATAAAAATTATAAGAATAATAATAATAGTAATAATAATAATAATAAAATAATAATACAAAAATAATAATAATAATAATAGTAAAATAAAATAATAATAATAATAATAATATAAATAATAATAATATTAATAATAGTAATAATAATAAAAATAAAATAATAATAATAATAAAATAATAATAATAGTAATAATAATAATATAAAATAAAATAAACCTAATAATAATAATAATAATAATAAAATGATAATAATAAGAATAAGAAATAATACTAAAAAAAATAATAATAACAATAACAATAATAAAGTAAAATAAAAATAATAATAATAAATAATAATAATTTTGTCATATTTAAAAGAAAAACTCTAATCATCACACCAAACCAAAAGGAAGAATCATAATAATTATAGTAGTGATGAGGTCACAAAGAGAACTCAATACAACGAAAACCATAAGCACACGCATACTCTCTCTAAAATCACATACAACAAACATCAAGAGGTTAAACGATAAAAGAATTTGGTTCAGGAAAATGCTTTCATGCATCAATATATAATGTAATTGCATATAAATCACTAAAACAAAAAATGGCAGCTCCTAACCTGGATTTCTTGCTCATGTTGAGTTCCAAGTCCTTTCGTGATCATAACCGCATCCCACCTCTTTGGCTCCCACTATTTCTCACTCTAAATGGCCTCCCAATTACCAATAAACCAATTCATGTTTCATGATAATTTCTATGGATCTAGGATTATATTATTACGCCCCATGGTCCATCATATTATTAAAATAATAAAATAATTAAATTAACACCCTAATGTTGTACACAAAAGACGAACCTAAGTCCTTTCATAGCAACTAAGTACTCTGAACCATTTAAGCTAATATTATTCTTTGTCTTCTCTCTCTCCATATTGATTAACTTAGAGATTCCTACCCTCGCATTTATTAAATAAATATTTATTTATTTATTTAATTTTCTTGGGTCTTACACTCATACCCATACCCATCTCCATTGAAAAATTCATTCCCATACCCAAACCCAACGGGTATCAAATTTTTGTCCTATCCTCATCCCCACCAAGTAACAGGTATATACTTGTACCCATACCCGTACTTGCTTTCTTACTATTTCAATATTAATTAATTAATTTTTACAAAACAATAAAAAATTACGGCAAATGAAACATAATTAAATATTCAATATTAAGAGGAAGATTGTTTCTTCAATATCAAATATTTATAAATAAATTATATTATAATTGTATACATTTTAAATTAAAATACCAAATAAAATTTCATGAGAACCAAAACATCTATTAAATTTGCAACCATTAATGAATTGTAGTTGACAAAATTTATTTTTTTAAAAAAAAATATATATAAAAGAAAAACAAATATTCATATTAAAATATATGTTAAATGTATGTTTACTTCAATTTTTTAAATTATAATAAATCTCTTTTTTATACATTAATAAAACTTATAGTAAATCACTTGATCCAAATAACGCAAAGAACAAATATTAAACTAATAATAACAATAAAAGTTTAATATAGATATTGTATCTTTTGAATTTCAATATATGTTGAATGGTGATAAAAAGAAATTCATGGCAATTACATTAAAATTTTATATTATAGTAAATAAAAATTATATAGACAATTATAGTGAGAAAGTCACCGCATAATAATGAGTTAAAAATCAAAGATAATTATATAAAATATATCAAATTAGTATTTTATATTATAAAAATAAAAAAGAAATAAAAATATTAAAAAATGATTAAATGTGTGTCTTAGAAACAATTTGAGAGACTATTGTATGAAATCATACAAAGGAAATATATGATTAAGGGTATAATAAAATGAAAAATACTTTAGATATCTAAGAAAAATTTTCAAATATCAACATAGTCAATGGTTGAGAAATAACAAAAATTGTTTTAACGAAATAAAATAATTCTTCAAATGAAAATAATAATAATAATAATAATAATAGTGTAGAAAAGATAGTTTTTTTTCTATTACGTAGTAAATTAAAAGTTTATGTTATTGAACGCTTAAATTGAGAGTGTTAGACAGTCTCATGAGAAAATAAAATATACATTAAATAAAAATATTAAAATAAATAGAAATATTCAAATGTGAGACATAAAAACTATTTAATTAACATACATTATTTGAACATAATTGCATAAAAGTTATGATAAGATGAAAAATATATTGGAGATGCAAAAGACTTTTATGGCAAACCAAACAATTAGAAGAAATAGAAAATAGAAAGTGTATGTGTGTGTGTATATATAAGTTTACTTAATTGACTATGAATGGTTTAATAATTTAAACGAGGATGAGGATATGGCGGGGACGAGCATTTTTGCTGGTGTGGGAACAGGAACGGGGCAGAGATGTTCCTCCCCATACCCATCCCCATATGGAGTTGAAAAAGTCAGGGATTCCCCATACCTATACTCATACCTAGTCAATGCGGAGATTCCCCGTCAACACGGGGACGAGTTCGGGCAATATCCACGAGGAGGAGTTTATTTGTAATTCCTAGATGCTAATGACCAAATAAGGTCATGTAAGACCCGAGGAATTTAAATAATTAAATAAATAATTATTTAATAAATGCAGGTAATGGAAATCTTTATGGCATTTAATGTTGGGATTTTTGATGTGGAAAAGTACTAGTTCACATGGTTGAGAGTACTTGATTGTGTTAAGAGAACTTAGGTTCAAGTCTTGTGTTTGACATTTTTGTGTTATTTTAATTGCTTATTATTTTAATAATATGGTTGATCGTGAGTGATAATATAATCCTAAATGTATACTAAGTATTTTATTTTTGCTTTGGTGACGAATTTGAGTAGCGAAGATTTGGAGGTGAGTTCTACGAATATGGACACAGACAAAGGAATAATAAGACTTTAAGGACAAAATTAAGGAGAGGATCCCAATTTAATTTCGTTTTGATTTTTTTTAAATTAGTTTTAGGGCTGAAAAGTGAGGGGAACTAGGTTAATTTTGTGTGGCTGCCAACAAGAAAATTTTAGAACCTTAAGGAATTGAGTGAGGACAGTGTTGATGGTTGGGAGAAGGTCTCAAGAGTGGGGATCAACATGGGAGCAAGGAAGAACATTAGTGGAGCATTTTAGCAGGATTTCTAGGTAGGGGAAGCTGAGTTTGATTTTTGTGTTTGAAGCTTGATCTTGTTTCCTTCTTTTTATCTTGTGATGGTTGATGAGTGAGGCTTTAAAAGTGTATACATAGTTTCTTTTTGTTCTGTGTGTGGTTATGTTTAAAGAATTATGGATGTTGAAACTTTGTTGCTGAGAATGTTTTTCCTGTTCCTGTGGCTTGAGTAATGTCGTGGGGGATTGGGTTATTGATTTCCATGAAACATTGGTGTGCATTTACTACTATTTTTCTTGTATGCATAAGGTCTATTTTCCTCTAGTTTTCACATGTACAACCAAGAACCCGCCTCTTCTTTTCGTTAGAGGTGCAATCACATACTTTTGGTTTCTCTTTAAATAAGTCGACTTGAGTCAATATACGTGGGTGATGCCCAGCTTCAATAGGGTCCGTGTTGGGTTTCAAGTTAAGAATTGTTGCAGCGTTGGCTTCCTTTCTTCCTCTTTATACGTATAAGAATATGGAAATGTGGTGCATGGACTTTTGTTTCACACTTTCGCAACTTTCACATGATGTAGTTACTCCCATTGGCCATTATATATATATATATATATATATATATAGATATTGGTTTTGGTATTATAAACAATTAAAGTATACTTATTATATATATATATATATATATATATAATATAAAAGGTTAAGAAATTTAATCCATCTTGAGGGGACTGCAATGGGGTATTCAAAAATTTTGAATATTGATGTTACTACGATTAAACATATATATTTGTATTCTAGAATTGTGTGCCTTGAATGTTGGTTCATTAGAACCTGTGTTTTGGAATACATAAACAAGAAAGTTTGCGTTATTGGTATAGCGCCTGGCGGGGGGGGGGGGATTGGACTGCCAGGTGATAGCTACCAACAGGCGATCGGGAACTTGGTTTCGCCTAGCGACGAGTATGAAGCGCCAGGCGGTTCTGGGTGCAGAGTTGGATTGCGCCGAGGATTCTACACAGCTTTAGATGAAGGTCTTGAGGCGATGATTTGTTGGGGGCCTAGTTACGAGCAAAGCTTGTATTGGGGTAACATTAGGTCACTTGAGGTTGTAGCCTGGTGGTTTGTTGCTCGTATAGATGGATTCCGGAAGATTGCCCTCCTCGGTATTAGCCGACGAGTTTGGTAGTCTTGGGACAAATACAGAATGAGGTTCGTATTGAGGAACTCCAGTTAGTGTTGCAGATTGTGGCAATGACAAGATCATTCCCACGTGTGGACTATAGGTGGTGACCTGTAGTCGGAGGGGTGAGTAGACACTCGTGGCAGCAAGTATCGACCAATGTAATCATCAAATGGTGTAGAATCAAGAGGCGTCCAAAAGAATATGTGAATGTTAGGTTTGACGGTTGGGGTTTTCATTGGAGTCATGGGTTTTAAATCATTACTTTATTTTATATCGTATTTCTTTTTATTTAAGCTCACCCTATATGTTTGTGTTTGACAATGATCATGTAACTTGTTACATGGGAGCATATTATGTTCCAGGAAGTGCTAGTGAGACTTAGCGTCAGAGCGGAGTAGTGTGGGGATATTTTTATTTCTACAGTTTTATATTATTTTTCTGTAATCTAGATTAAATTTTGGATTTGGAGATGTAAGGTTGAATTAAATTTTATGTTTTCAACATTTTGGTGCTTATAATAAAGCTTTTATTTCCCGCGTTTTGGGAAATGTGTTGAATAAATGATATCTTTTATTTATTTATTATTAATTTTATTTAAATAAATAATATCCAGCTAGGACGTTACAAATAGCATGGGCTGTTGTTGAAGTAGAAAGCAAGGAAACCTGGACTTGATTCATGGATTTGTTTATTGAGGATCTTGGTGGACCACATGTTCTTGGTTTGTGTACATTCATCTCATACCAACAAAAGGTACTTTCTTTTCAAACCATTTAAATTTTTTTGTAACCATGATTGACATTCACTAATGTACTAATTCTTGTATAGGGTCTCATGTAAGCTATATAAAGACACTTCTTCTTGGAGCTAGTCAAAGATTTTGTGTTTGCCATTTATACACTAACTTTAGGAAAAAATTTCCTAGTGCAAATCTGATGCGGTTGATGTGGAAGGCAACTAAATGCATTTACCCATAGGCATGGGAAAGAGAAATGATGAAGATCAAAGACATATACGATGAGACATTCAAATATCTTATTCAAATTCCCCTAAGGCAAGTTTTAGTTGTTGCTATATTTTCTAAGTTAAATTTCGTGTTGCACCATTATGTTTTGATAAATACATGTGAATTTCTTTCAACAGGTAGTGGTCAAGATCAAGGTTTACTCAAACAAATTTGTGTGACATAGTGGTGACTAACATGAGTGAATCATTTAACAGTCTTATTGTTACATCAAGGAGTAAGCCCATAATAACAATGCTTGAGGAAATTCGGGCATACATCACGCGAAGATGGGCTAAGAATAGATTGAAGATAAGTACACATGAAGGTTCTGTTTGTCCAAGAATATTGGCTAGATTTAAAGAAGAACCTGCAAATTCACCACATTGGCTTCCAAGATACTTCAATAATCATTTTTTCACAATTATGTTGTTCCTTAGTATCCAGATCCACCCTTTTCTGATTTGACATAGGTTTACCCTTTGAACTTGTTTTCATTTTAGGATTTGGACATAATATCTACATAGTGTAAAGAGGTCAATAGTTTTCATTTCTCAATTCAATAGAGTCCTTCATGAACATGAGAAACTCATTCTGATGTGTACATTTAAGCAATATACATAAGAAATTTGTGGTGTGCATGTTTGTATGTTGTAATCACATGGGTGTCTAATAAGTGAAGTTTTTGGTAATTTGTCAAAGTCACACCAGAGTTCATATAACTGAACTACAAATTGCCCCACTAGTAGGACCGCTGCTGAAGTTTTACTTCCTCTACAAAAAATTGTGTGCTCCTCTCGTCAAAGACAAGTACTCTATGAATGTTTGCCTTAGATTAAGCATCTTCTAATGCCTTTGTTGTCATCTTATTGTGCTTTGAGCTTGAACTTTCAGTTTGCATGTCACCAAGATCTTATACACAGTTTGTAATGAAATACTTTACTCTTCTCTTTGTTTTGTACATGTTTTACAGTAGGCACATGCATGAGACAAAAAAAATTGTATTTGTTTATTATGATAAAAACTTAGGTTTTAATGACTAAAGTAATTAAAACTTGCATCTTATAGAGTTTGACTTCTCGTTGCCTTAACATAATCATCCCAAAAACATCTATGAACACCCTTGTTAAGCAAAGTTAAATGGGATCCTCTCTTACACTTTTAGATTGTTACAAATGGTTCTTAGACACTTTTGTAAACTTCTACTTATATTCTTATCACTTATCACATTGATTTTAAAATACTTATCACTTTGATTTTAAAATGTAATTGACATCCAATGAAAACTTCTTCAATAGAATGCTTTTTATTATGAATGAGGAAGAAAACACCAACAATGAATTAATAAACAATGGTGGTGTAAGGTGTTGTATACACTATTGTAATTGTGGGTCTGTTACAATGAGAAAAATGTATCTATACATCAATAACCACTATAAAGACACAAAGAGGATAAACAAAATGCAACACTACCTATATATAATTTAACATCTTTAAAAACAAAAATGTGATGTTTAGTATAAAAAAATGATTACATAATACAAGCATAAAAAAGACTTCATTCAATATTTATAAATATATTGAAAAGAATGTTTCCTATTTTCATTTGTTAATAGGTTCATTGGCTAAATGACAAAACATATCCAAAGATTTCTCTAAAAAAGTGTTAAAATTTAATATGAGTTCTTATTAATTTAAAATTATAGAACTCAAAAAGAGGTTGGGCACAACCAAGGAAAGGTGATCAGAAGATCTGCTAGAAGTTTTATGGGTGTATGTACCCCTTAATCAACCACCAACAAAACCCTTTTCAACCAAAGTTATGACACTAATGCCATGATATTGGTTGAAATAGCGGAGGCTTCCTCTTGGCAAGCACAATATGAGAAGAAAAACAATGACGATTGCCTCTATATCAACCTAGACTTGCTATGCAAGAAGCGGGAAAAAGCTCAGACACGAGAAGTAGCTACTAAGCGCATGACAACAAGAAAATATAACTCTAAGGTCAAATCGAGGACATTTTAGAAAGGAGACTTGGTTTGGCGGATAACAAGCAACACAAAGAAAATGTAGGGGAAGTTCTCAGCCAATTGGGAAGGATGAAAACCCTTGATATTTGCCTTCATTGCCTTACTCAACGATGGTGCTTGAACTACCTTAAAAGTTTGTTGCTAATCGAATGCTCATGACTCTCACTATAATGAATGTATTTGGGCCTAGGATAAGGGGTGAACTACACAATTGGCTTGAAGCTAGTTGTCTTATTGGAAACATTGAGTATGAGTTGGGATGGCAACAAGTTGGGTACGAGTAGTGTCTACGCATTGTCCAACCAATCTATACAAGTTTTCCTTTTTATCGGTTGAATATCCATAAAAAAAAATAGTCTCTCCATGTTTGAGAAAGTGGTTGCATAAAGTTGACAATCCACTTCAAACAATGTGTTGGCATGGCAACCAAATGTCCCCTCAAAGCGTTGTTCGTGTCAACATACCTTTTGCATTGATTTGGGCAATTCATGCACGAGTAATAAAGTTCTTCATCTTGGAGTAACATCTTTATAAAGCCACCGAACCATCCAATGCTTTGTAAGCAAGTGTTCCCTAAAACTACTAGTCATGTTAGCATACCTTTCATAGTGATGTTGATAGGTCATGCATGCGTGTTAGACTCCTTCATCTTTGAGTGACATTATTACATTATTCCAAAGTCGCCCCAAGTACTCAATGCTTGATAGACAATCATCTTGTTGAAGTGTTATTCATGTCAACACAACTCATAGGCTTTAGACAATGTGACATCATAATGATATGTCTTGTGTTAGGCATATATGAATTACATCTATTCATTAGGTATATGTTGCATGTTGTTTGCGCTTTAATGGACTCATCTATTATTTAATTTGGTGTTTAACACTTTTTGTTCATTTGTTCTTCTGACGTTTTCTTCATATGTGATTACTTCAACTTGTTTTCTTCAAGCCTATTATATACTCATCTTTTAAAGAATGAGTCGATTAGTGAAGTCATATATCAAAACAAGGTGTCCTCTAATACATGGTTATCTAACACTTCAAGTGCCTATTGTTGACTTGTCTATAATTCTATAATGCATGTTTACAAGTTCGTCTAATATTGTGTTCCGGGCTTGAACCTTTAGTTTGCATCTCATCAAGATCTTATACATAGTTTGTGATCAAATATTCTATTTTTCTTTTTATGGTAAAAACTTATGTTTCTATATGGTCGAAGGGGTACTCTCAAGTCCTAGATAGCTTGTCCTGTGTCACTTCTATTTCTTGTCAGTTTAGTCTCCAAATAATCCCTTTTGTCCAAAGCCGCTCGGATGGTACCTGCAGAAGGCACTTTGATGCTTAAGTTAAAAAGTGTCTAAGTGTAAGGGTATTAAATGCGATAATGAATGTAACTAAATACCTTACTTGGACCTTCTATTTATACTACTTGTAATGGGTTTTCACTTACCACCAACCTAATTACGGCCCAATCATACCTTAATACGATTACTAAGCTGATTTATGTTAACCTCATTGTAGATTGGTTAGTTGCGTCGATGAGGACTACCAATCGGCCTACATTTTTTCAAAGAGTATTAAATGAGTTGGAGAGCAATGGATAGCGTTGGATTCTGCTACGACGGTGACAACCCCGTTGGATCTTTCACAGTTTTTCTAGTTAACAAAGGTTTTGCCGAGTTGATTATGCTTTAGCTTATTTCTTGTTTTTAGGCTTTGTATGATTCTGCCGACCAACCAATCAGTGACTAATGTTAAATTGGGACACTTAATAGCTTTGACTGATTAGGTGATTGGTCCATACTATACAACTTAGGTGTTAATGACTAAAAAAGAAAAAGAAAAAATTAAAAGTTGCATCTTGTAGAGCTTGAGTTCCCTTTGCCTTAACATAATCATCCTAGAAACATCCATGAACAAGTTATAATCAAAATTAAGTGAGATTCTCTCTTACACTTGTATATTGTTACAAATGGTTCTTCTATAATTTTGTATGCTTCTACTTAGATTCTTATCACATTGATTTTATAATGTCATTGACATCCAATGAAAACTCCTTTCATGAAATATTTTTTACTATGAATGAGGAAGAAAACATCAATATGCAATAAAAATAACTTAAAAGGTCAAACAATGAATTAATAAACAATGGTGGTGTAAGGTGTTTTATGCACTATTGTAATTGAGGGTCTATTACAATGATAAAAATGTATCTATACATCAATAACCACTATAAAGTTCACCATCATTAAAAACAAAATTCACTTATTTTTATAAAGTCTTAATATAATTATTATTTTTACGTAAACTAAATAAATAATTATTTGAAATTTTAAGCTGATAAAAATAATAGAAGTTAAGTAAAAATATGTAATAAGGAAGAAAAATATCGCAGCCACTGGGAGCGAGATGAAGAACTGGTGGTGGAAGTTACAGCAACGCAACGCGATATCCACATTGCGAATTGCTTAACGCATTTTATGACCTTCCAATTCGGATTCTTTCTCTTCTCTGTGCTCTGAACTTCAACCACCGTTGTTTCATGGACTCTCTTTCTCTCTCTCTCACTCACCGCAACAAAACGATATGGGTCTCAGCCTAAACCCCAACAGACTCAGATATTGCGTGCCTCTTCACACCCCTCATTCCTTCACCAATTCACCTGTTTCTCTTTCTCCATCTTCTGGTCACTTCTCTTCTTTCCTTTTAAATCATCATCTTATTCTTGTATGGTTATATATTTCTTGTGTCTTGTTACCACAGTTAGTTTATCACAAACTAAGGAATGAGATTTTATGTATTCATTCAATCTATTGATTTTTACAGTGTTTATTTTAAAATTTAGAATAAGGATTAGAAATTATACTGTATTGTTGATTGTTACTATAATTATCTTAAAGTTTAGATCAACCATTAATTCTGATTATGTAGAATTTACAGAATCGTGATTGTGAATTTTTTTTTTGTAATTATTTTAAAATTCTTCGTAAAAATTATGTCCTAATGCACAGAAATTGAAACTGAGAAAGACTTAACAATCGTGAAGGTAGTAAAATCATTTTTATTTTTTATTTTGATAGAGTGTAATGTTATTAACATGTTACTTACTTCAGATTATGTTTGTAATTCGTTTCTGTTGGTTTAAAATTTGGGTGAAATATGGTGCAGCTGGAGCCAAGGAGAATTTTTTCAACTTCACGAAGTTGTCTTTGCCGTCGACATTTTATGAGGAAGGAGAAGCTTTGCAGAAAGATTTTGGAAGGGTTTATGCATTTTCGGCCTTGGGTACCTTGGAAAATGATTCATTAGGAAGAGAAGAAACTGGGGTACGTACGACATAATTCTCTATTATGAGTGTTGTGATTTTCTTATTATATTGGGATTTGACTCCTTATGGTGTATGTGTTCTTGATTTGAATTGTAGTATTTGATAACTCAACTCTCTTTAAATTAGTGGTGATTGTATCCTTACTTTTTCACTTTAGAAGTGTCGAGTCCATTATATTGATGGCCAACATAGGTCTTATGAGATGCTAATTTCCCAGGTAAGCAAAGGGAAGATGTCAATGAGTAGTGTACATGGCATGTTTGATAATACCCAAATGCCTTTTGGAGAGGTATCTACTGTCTCAAAGAAGTTCGAGTCATTCACGCCACAGCATTTCCATTTATTAATGAAGAACCTTGGTGTTTTAGAAGAGACTTTTGCCGATTCTGAAGCACAGAGGTTGGAAAAGGCTATTAGATTGCAACTAGAGAAGCTTGGTGCTCTCGAGTTTTTCAATGTTTGTCTATCAAGATCACTTGGAAGCTCATTTGTGTCAGACTATGCTGATAAAGTACCTAACAAGGGCAAAAGTGTTGTCCCGTCTAGCAAGAAAAAGGAAAATAAAACTAGAAGAAAGAGAGAAATTGATGTCAAAGCAGTTTCATCACAGTCATTGGCTTTAAAAGCTAATCAGGAAGATCTATTAGGATTCTCATTTTCAGTTGTGAAAAGAGCAACAAATAGTAAAAGTAAAAGAGTGATGGTTGCTAAAAGGGAGGCAGAGATGGCAAAAGGTGTAAAGGTTAGTGTATGATCTAAGAAATAGAGAGATTCTGTTCCGTGATTGTAAATTACATAAATACTGAAATTCTTTACTACTCTAGGTGCTAGCTGAGTTAGAGAAAATTAGGACAGCTATAGAAGAGGATACCAAGCGAGTAGTGAGCTTGAATCACTGGGCTGAAGCATCTGGAGTTGATGAGAAGGTGCTACCACAGCTATTGCATCATGGTTATTATTGCCGGGATGAACTCATACGGAGTTCTCGTTCCTTAGTTCTATTTCTTGCCAGAAAATACAGGGGTATGGGAATAGCTTTGGATGATTTACTTCAGGTTAGTTCCAAATGTCATTATGCATGATTGATTATATACATAATGTGCCATTTGTTGACGAGGACATGTTTCTATTTGTCTTTTATCTATTTGTGCACTCATTGTGTGTAGTTGTAAATTATATCTCAAGAACCCAACTTACCTGATTAAGAGCCGACATTTATGGAGCCAACAATGAACAATTTCTGAGAGTTAAAATTGAAGCAAATAAGTCAAGATATATGCATGTGTATACTGTGGGTGAGGAAGGGGATGGGTGGAATGTATATTGAGTTGATTGTATCAGTTCATTGAAAGAAAGGACACGCATAGAGGCATTTCCCTTCTTGATGGTTACATCTATACTTATTCCAGTGCACCAACAATTTATCACCTCTAATTTTGAAGACAATTATTACATGTGATCTTTTATTATATTCTCATTTAGTGATAAACCGCTCTGATCTTAAATTCTTACCACTGTGCATTGAAGGATATAGACCCAAAATATCCCATACTAGGAAGGAAGTGGGGGAAACCAATTTCATAAATACTCCATCAAACATCCCATAGTAGGATATAGACCCAAAACATCATAGGATTTAAGTCCTCTCCACCCGAAATGTCATTCTACTACACATGATGAATCTAATGATTTTTTTAGTTTCTGTCAGTTTTATCACTTAGAAATTAGAATCAATGTCTCATGCTTTTCTTTATTGTTACCAGAGATAAAACAAATTTACAATACATAAATGGGTGAAAACCTCGTCTTATAAGTCTTTGTAGAGTTAAGTTTAAAGTTCATTTTTAATATGGTATCAAAATTAGGTTAAAAGTCTATCCTAGTGACATTTGTTATTTGTTGGATCTATTCTGCCATTCACTATTGGACTACCCATAAATATTTAGTTTCAAGCTTAAGATGTATATACCTTGGTGTGATGGGGATGTTGGAGATCTCACATCTGCTAGAGATAAGGTAAATTTATAATATATAATAAGTGGGTACAAACCTCATCTTATAAGACGGGTTTATATGGTTGAGTTCTATGATGCAAGATACGATACGTGTATCGGATATGACACGTATCTGATACGTTGATACGTTTATTTTCAAAATAATAGGATACAATACGTGATAGATACATGATATATGAATATTGAAAAGTGTACAATAATTCTTACAAACATAATAAATATATGATTGTTAATGTGTGAATCCAAATTTCCTAATTAGAGACCAATTATTTTGGTAGCCAAAACCTGGTAACTAATGTTAGTGACCAATTTAAAAATCAATTCATAATTGAAACTGTTTTAATTACCAATTTAAAGACCAATTATACTTTTTTGGAACTATTTTAGTTGTCAATTAGGTCACTATATAGTGACTAATTATTTTTTGTCACTAAAATTGGTCACTATTCAAAGATTTTATTGTAATGTACTATGATTTTATAAATTAAATACTTCCTCATAAATTAAATACTTCCTCATAAATTAAATACTTCATAAGTATTGTTAAAGTATCCTAAAGTATCGGACACGGATACATGATCCAAGTTGAAGTATCGGTGCATTATAGGTTGAGTTAGATTTAAAGTTCGCTTCTTAATAATTTCTTATTGAACATTTTGTAAATATATGATAACAAAAGGACAACTGAAATTTGCATGGTGCTTCCATCATTGGTACTTTGATCAAAGTTTTTTGTGAAGTTGACTGAAGTGGAAATGTAGAATTATAATGTTACTATCAAGACCTGCATGAATCCTATTTAGATTAGATTTTCATTGACCCATGCGTTTTCTTCACATTTCATAGGCAGGATATGTAGGTGTTCTCCAAGGAGCTGAGAGATTTGACAGTACAAGGGGATATAAATTCTCAACCTATGTGCAGTACTGGATAAGGAAATCAATTTTAAGAGTGGTGGAACGATATTCTCGAGGAATCATAATTCCTGTATGTTCTTTTGCTTAAGAGATTGTTTCTTAGTACCAGTTTCTTCCAAGACAACCTAAATTTTGATCCCGTGTTCTTTTAATCATTATTATTCTTTTAGTGGTCATTAAACAGGGCAATAAAGCAAATCCAGAAAGCTCGAAAAGTCTTGAAAAGTACACAGAAGAAATGCCCAGATGATTATGAAATTGCAAAGATGACAGGTCTTTCACTAGATAAAATCAAATCAGCAAGCAATTGTCTGAGAATAGTTGCTTCAATTGATCAGAAGGTGGGGAATTGCCTTAGTATAGAATATAATGTAAGACTACTATTCTCCCTGTCTTTACCTCTCTTACCTGCAACCTGTTTGTTTTTATTGTGTTATGATCTGAGTGGTGGTATTTTGTTTTTAATCATCATTGGCTGTGTTGTGTAAGAAGAAAGATGCAAAGCGTTATAAATGTCTGGGAGTATGAAAAAGGCTTCTACCTTTAAGAAAAAGAAGGAAAATGGAAGATAAATTACCTGCCCAGTTTATCACATCAATTAACTAAAACAGAAAAACATGCTCTCTTGTGTGCATCCAATGTCCATGAGAACTTCATTTTCTTCCATATTATCAATTTTATTTTTTCTCACGGCATTTTGTTGATCGTGCATGTTGGTATTTTCATGTTTTGAGCATGCTTTCCCCAAGTCAAGGTTGAAGTGCTGCTGCCGCCGCAATTTGAGAGATGTATAATTTTCAAGTCACCAATGTTACCTCACTTGTATAACTCAATCAGTTTTTTGTTTAATTTTTTTATACCCATCGAGAGTCATAAAGCATACAAAATTCTTATTTGGGTAGGTGGGTTCAAAGTTTCCATCACTGTTTTTAACTTAATCTGCAACCAGTAATAAGATTTGAAGGCTTTAACCTGTGCGGGAATACTAAATTTTGAAGAACAATTATCTTGTAATCTTATGTCAAGTATAAACTGTTTTGTGGATTAATGCTATAGGAACTTCTGCCCGATACAACAATCGAGAGCCCTGAAAATGCTGTCCTGAAGCAACATATGAAAAAAGACGTACATGATCTCCTGAAAGGCTTGAACTCAAGGGAAAGGCAAGTATTAACCCTACGCTTTGGCCTTATTGATAACCAGCCCAAGTCTCTGCAGGATATAGGGACCCTTTTCAAAGTTAGCAAAGAGAGGATAAGAAAAATAGAGAAAATCGCTCTAACAAAGTTAAGAAATGAGACCACCACCTCAGAGTTGCATTATTATTTGGATCTGTAGTACATATATATACATATATTATCTTTAGGTTCTGGTAAGCTTAAATAGTTTCTTGGTTTCATCTGGCAATGAAGGATGTGTACAAACTCTTGGTCCTGAATTGGTTGGATGAGATATGTGTAAAGTTTGGCACCCTCTTGACCTTGTGTTTCTCAACAATTCATTACACAGAGAAAGGTGTCGACAACAGAGAAAAGCTGCATGAAGTTAATGATCTCTTCTGTGGTTATCCTTCAAATCATGTGATAATGCTTATATGCTTGATCTTGATTTGGCCTTGAGAATGAATGACAGAATATTTGTGCTGGTCTATTATGTATATTCAAAATACATGTCATATAATGGTATATTTGTAAAAAGTATTACATTCTTTTTTTCATATTTACCATCTATTTAATCTATGCTCACTTAATTCCACTTCAAAATATGTCTGATGAATGGATGAGATAGATTGAATAGTTTCTCTTTTACAAAGTTTTCATTGCCTATCAAAATAATTTTTAATGAAGGTTATAAGAAGGGAAAAAAATGTAATTAAAGTATATTACATTAATACCTCATGGTATTCTTGAATTACATTTATAGTCATTTTTAAATTGACCTCCCTAATAAAGGAATGTGGTAACTGGGTGTTGCGGTGGGACACCGAAAAAAAAAAAAGAATTAAGGAATTCTAGAAAAAAAAAAAAGAAAAATCACTCAGAAAAAAATGTTAATTTGTTAAACTAAATTCTTGAATTTGGGAGTTTATTTCAAGAAACGTATTAATATTCTACAATGTTGATTACAAAGATAATTATTTATAATTAATTAGTATACTATTTATATTTTTTAAATATTTCTCTTATCCTAAAATAATTATAACATTAATTTAAACAATCATTAATATGTGTTTTATTATTTTATGATTAAATTGGGCATAAGTATTATATAAGAGAAATGCTAATATTGCATTTCCATATTATATTATATTATATAAGGATGTATATCTCCTTTCTAAAAGAGAATAATTCTTGGTAAAAATAAAAAGTATTTGTGTAACGATAATATTCAAATTTCTATTATTTTAGAATTCATGCATGGTGAAGAAAAATGATAGAGGTACATATCCAAACCAATTCATTAATATATATTTATCTATTTTTTTATTTATTGTTTTTTTATTACATTAAATTTTATACATTTTTTATTTAAAATAAAATTAAAATAACAAGTTTCCCAACTATTTTATAATTAAAAAATGTCAAATCTAATTAACTCATTGTCTATTTTTAAATATTATTATAACCTTTTAATTACAAAATAAAGCTTGATTTTAGTAGTTCTAAGCTATTTACTTCAAATTATTATCACTATTATTATTTTTAAATTTTAAAAAAATTAATATTTGAAAAAAAAATTTAAGTGTGAGCTACTTGAGATAACATTTAAATATGAACTTTAGTGTCATCACAATTGTTTGGTTGGAAAAGCATGCAGTAGAACCAAAAATACACTATAACTAAAATATATAAAGTTTAATCATAAGAACCTAAAGGATAAGAGGATGATGAAATGGGTTACCTACTATAAATTGTTTGGAGCATTTCTTCTTTTTCTAGCTACACCCCTATAAAATGTTTTATCCCATATTACCCTAAATAAAATATATTAAAAATCTTAAATTTCTTTCCTCTTTCTTCACACAACGTTTCTTATTGACCTTTACTATGTCGTCTTCGTCATCTTCCTCGTCCATTATCAATTTCATCTTTATCATCTTCACATAATTATTTTTGGATTGGCCAATCTGGAATGCACTCCCATATTCGATAATGCATACCATATTGTTTAATATGAAACTAAATTTCTGGATTGGTCAATCAAATATGCATCAGATTCGAGAGTGTATACCTGATTACCCAATCCATTATGTAAATTTAGATATTGGATTGGCCAACTTGAATTGCATTTTCAAATCCGACCAGATTGGCTAATCCAGTATGAAAATATAAATATTGAATTGGTCTACATTATTGGAGTTGGTTGCTTTTCTTCGAAGGATTTTTGGACATGGAAACATTAGGAGATTGTATTAGCAACATATGAAACTGTTATGGTATCGTAGCATGCGGAAGCACAAGATCGTGACAACTGGAAATTAAAGAGAAACAAGTAAAAGAGCAAGAGAAATAACACACAAGGATTTACGTGGAAAACCTCTTTTGAATGTAAGAGAAAAAATCACGGGACGATAATGAACAAAGTTCCACTATGAAAAAGAGTACAAAGCTCTTGAATGGGAACAAGAATCCTCACAAAAATACACTCAGGTGTATATTACAAAGTGTGTCTCTCTAAATGTTTTTCTATATTCTTTTTCAAGTTATGGAGATATTATTTATAGGCTTCAAAACTTGACCAGTTAATAAGCCATATGAAAAGTCTTCAGAAACTGCACTCGTAAATAGGTCATATGAATGCTCTTCAAAACTTAAGCAGTAAATAGGCCATATGAAGAGTCTTCAAAACTTAAGCAGGGTAATGATTAATAATTAGTGCTTAAGTAACGTGTAGTATTAGGAATTGAATGAGAACCACATATTTTAACAATCTCCACCTTGGTTCGAATTCTACAAGTGTTCATCGTTCGATAAAGCCCCAAAGGGCATTCAAGTGCTGTATAGACCAACCAAGTCCAAACAATGTTCAAACTTGGTAATTGGAAGTGGCTTGGTAAGCATGTCTGCTGGATTATCAGAAGTGTGAATCTTTTCAACCATATTTTTTCTAACAACAACAACATCTCTAATAAAGTGATGTTTTATTTTGATGTGTTTGGTCTTGTCGTGATAACGATTATTCTTGGTTAAATGAATAACACTTTGACTATCACAAAACATAGTAAGAACTTTCTGTGTTAGACCAAGTTCATTTACCAAACCTCGGAGCCAAATAGCCTCCTTCACTCCCTCTAGGGTTGGAATATACTCTACTTCGGTTGTAGATAATGCAACAATAAATTGAAGTGTAGCTTTCCAACTGATAACACTATTACAAAGGGTAAAGATGTAACCTTAGAAAGATCTTCTTCGATCAAGATCACCAGCATAATCCGAGTCAACATATCCTACAACATTATCAGTTGTAACCATTTTTTTGTCAAATACCAAGCCAATATGAGAAGTACCTTTTAGATACCGAAAAATCCATTTTACAACACTCCAGTGTTTCTTGCCTGGATTATGCATATACTGGCTTACCATGCTAACAGCATATGCAAGGTCTGGCCTGGTGCATATCATGACATACATAAGACTGCCAATAACATTAGCATAAGGAACATGTGACATATGCTCCATATCTTCCTTTGTATCTGGGCAAAAATCTAAGGATAACTTGAAATGTGCAGCAAGTGGAGTAGAAACAGGTTTACAATCATTCATATTAAACCTATCAAGTACTTTCTTAATATACCTTTGTTGAGATAAAAACAATTTACCAGCTTGACGGTCCCTGCAAATCTCCATACCAAGAATTTTCTTTGCTACACCTAATTCTTTCATTTCAAACTCATTGCTTAGTTGAGTTTTTAATTTCCTAATAGAAAACTTGTCACATGATGCAATTAACATATCATCAACATATAGTAACAAATATATGAAAGATCCATCTTGGAATGTTTGGAAATAAATACAATCATCAAATTGACTCCTGCAGTAACCTTGCCCAATCATGAAAGAATCAAACCTCTTGTACCATTACTTGGGTGCTTACTTGAGGCCATATAAAGATTTATTCAAATGACAAACAAAATGCTTCTTTTCCAAGAACAATAAATCCCTCTCGTTGTTCCATGTAAATTTCTTCTTCCAGCTCTCCATGTAAAAATGTTATCTTTACATCTAGCTGCTCTAACTCCAAATCAAACAAAGCAACAAAAGCAAGCAAAAGACGAATGGAAGTATGACTAATCGTGCTTTGCATCTTGCATTTTCAATCCCGGGAATGGATCCATTTGCACTTTAATGGTCGTTTGTCTTTAGGCAGTTCTGTCAGAGTCCAAGTATTATTTTTATAAAGACTCTGAATTTCTTCATTCATAGCCCCTAGCCACTGAGAAGACTCAACACAAGAAACAACTTCAGTGTAGCTGACAGGCTCAACACCATCATTAACCTCTTGTGCAATTGATAATACATAGGCAGTTAAATAATTATTAATGTATTTGGCTGGCTTTATGATTTGTCTTCTAGCTTTGTCCCGAACAATAGAATAATCATCTCCTTGTTGTTGAATAGGAGAAGTGGTTCTATCATCACACTCACCATCATCATGATGATCATCAATATTGGATTCATTTGTAGAGGAAGATGGGACATCAATACCAGGAACTGCAAATTTGAATTCAAACTCTACCTTGTCATTAGTACCCTGTATATTCCCTATATTGGTAGAAGAAGACACAAAAGACTGTTTTCCAGAAGATAATAATGCATCCTCATTAAAAATTACATCTCCACTAAGAATTAGCTTTTGAGACTTTGATTCAGAGCACCATAAACGATACCCCTTAGATTCAAATGCATAACCTAGAAATATGCACTCAATAGCTCTTGGAGCTAATTTTCCATTATTAATATGTGCATATGTAGGACATCCGAAAATTCTTAAATTAGAATAGTCAACATGATTACCTGACAAAATCTCTTCTGGAACTTTGAAGTCAAGTGCTGAATGTGGAGAACGATTGACCAAATAGCATGCAGTAGATACTGCCTCGGTCCAAAGATCATGTCGATGCCATAGCCCAACATTTGAGAGCATACAACGAGCTCTCTCAAGTAGAATTCTGTTCATTCGTTCTGCAACACCATTTTGTTGGGGATTCCTTGGAATGGTTTTGTGTCTAGCAATACCATGATTTGTACATAACTCATTAAAGTCACCACTACAAAACTCTAATCCATTATCTGTTCTAAGATTCTTTACTTTCTTCCTTGTCTGAGTTTCAACAAGAGTTTTTCACTTCTTGAATGTGGGAAAAGTCTCATTTTTATGTCGCAAAAAATATACCCAGACCTTACGGGAAAAGTCATCAATGATAGTCATCATATAACGACGTCCTCCATAGGAAGGAACTTTAGAAGGCCCCCCAAAGATCAGAGTGAATATAATCAAGAATACCTTTTGTACTATGAGTTACTGTAGAGAAACTAACCTTTTTTTGTTTCCCAAAAGCACAATGTTTGCAAAACTCCAACTTATCAATGACATGCTTACCAAGATATCCATGTTTGCTTAGAAGATGCATGCATTTTTCACTCATATGACCTAGGCGCATGTGCCATAATTTAGTGACATCATTTTCAGCCATAGAAGATGATACAGCTACTGAACCTGTTACAACAGTCCCTTGCAGGACATATAAGCTTCCAATTCGGTTAGCTTTCAAGAGAACAAGAGAACCTTTTGATACCTTAGAACTCCACCTTCAGCTGAGTACTTGCACCCGAGAGATTCAAGAGTGCCAAGTGAAATTAAGTTTCGCTTTAATTCAGGTATATAGTGAACATCAGACAAAGTCCTAACGACACCATCATCAGTCTTGATCTGAATTGTACCTATTCCTGCAATCTTGCATTGGGCATCATTACCCATTAAAACAACACCACAATCAACAGATTCAAAAGTAGTGAATAAGTCCTTATAGGGACACATATGAAAAGTACATCCAGAATCAATGATCCATTTTGTTTTACTCCTCTTATTAGAAGAGACAACAGACAAAGTAATGTCACCGTCAAAGTCAGCTTCAATATTGGCAGCTTCAGGGGATTGTGTGGCTTTTCCTTTTTCTTGTTTTTCTTCAAGATAAAACAATAATAAATCTCGTGTCCAGGTTTCTTGCAATAGCGACAAAATTTGTTGGATTTGCGTCCCCTGGACTTGGATCTGAACTTTTTGTCACTTGTACTCCTTCTTTCTTGAGTTCTACCTCTGACACTTAAACCATCACCCTTCTCCATAGAATGAACATCGAGATGAAATTTTTCTTTGGACAATAAATTAGATTTAACATCTTCAAAGGATAAGGTATCATTATTTCCGTACAACATAATTTCTTTGAAGTGTTTGTAGGTAGAAGGTAGAGAGACAACCAACAAAACAACTTTATCTTCATCATCAATTTTAATATCAATATTTTCTAGATCCAAAAGGATAGAATTAACTCATTAAGATGAGATTGAATAGGAGTACCTTCAACCATTCGAATGGTATATAAGCGTTCTTTGAGACGAAGCTTATTTACAAGGCTCTTAGTCATGTATAAAGACTCTAACTTTAGCCATAATTCAGCAGTGGTTGTTTTATTTGCTACTTCACGGAGAACCTCCTTTGATAAGGAGAGTTGGATTGATGACAGCGCCTTTTCATCCAGCTCCTCTCACTACTCATCAGTCATGGAAGCTGGCTTATTTTCTATTCCATCTAAAGCCTTCTTTAATCCACTAAGGGTTAGAATGACCCTCATTTGGACTCGCCAAATAGAAAAACTAATCTTGCCATCAAACTTCTCAATGTTAAATTTTGTAGACATTTTGGAATTTCCAACCAAGAGCTCTGATACCACTTGTTATGGTATCGTAGCATGCGAAAGCACGGGATCGTGACAATTGGAAATTAAAGGGAAGCAAGTAAAAGAGCAAGAGAAATAACACACAAGGATTTACGTGGAAAACCTCTTTTGAATTTAAGAGGAAAAATCACGGGACGATAATGAACAAAGTTCCACTATGAAAAAGAGTACAAAGTTCTTGAATGGGAACAAGAATCCTCACCAAAATACACTCAGGTGTATATTACAAAGTGCGTCTCTCTAAATGTTTTTCTATATTCTTTTTCAAGTCATGGAGATATTATTTATAGGCTTCAAAACTTGACCAGTTAATAAGCTATATGAAAAGGCTTCAGAAACTGTACTCGTATTAGGAATTGAATGAGAACGTGTGGTATTAGGAATTGAATGAGAACCACATATTCTAACAGAAACAAATGAAACCCATGATTTGCACACATCTAATGTGCTTGAGAGGCCAAAATTTATTTACAATGAGAATATCAAAAAGTATGTGATGTGGAGGCATATTGGTGATGCCAACTACACCAAAGCAGTTGTTGGAGTAGCATACAACGAGAGCTCCAACTTTGTTCAAAAGTGAGGGCACATATTATATGATCACTTTAGGCTGCACAAGATGGGTGCAAGTGAGGCATTGGCTCATGTAGCTGAGCCCATTTTGGGGCTTGCATAACAACCCATGCATAACTAACCCAAATAAAAAAAAAAACAACAAAAAAACATGCACTTCTGGATTGGACAATCCAATATGCATTATCGGATCCGAATGTGTATATCCAATTACCCAATCCGATATATAAAATTACACATCAAATTGGTCAATCCAATATGCATTACTAAATCTAAAAATGCATACCGGATTGACCAATTCGATATGTAAATTTACAAATTGGGTAATCCGGTATACACTTCCGAATTCAATAATGCATACTGGATTGACCAATCCGGTATGTATTACCAGATCTAAGAGTGCGTTCTGGATTGACAAATCCGAAAACACTTTTGTGAAGAAGATGAAGATGAAATTGGTGATGGATGAGAAAGATGTTGGAGATGACAACATGAAGGTCAGGAAGAACGTCCGTGTTAAGAAAGAGAAAAAATATTTAGAATTTTTAATATATTTTATTAAGGAATAATATGGGATAAAACATTTTGAGGGTGTAATAAGATAAAATGAGGGTGTAGGAAGAAATCTTTTAATTATTGTACACAATTATCTAAGGAAAATAGAATTATAGGCCATATTCTTCGCTCTAGCCTAAACTCTGGAACTATATTTTATATTTTAGTTTGTTTCTTCTTGCACCCCATCACGAAACTATGTGCTTAATTTTGATTCAGAATTGGGATGGGTGGTGGGAATTTGGTATCTGGATTTGTGTTTCTAGAGGTATAATATATACTTTTGAAAAAGAAAATCCATAATATTATTGATGAGTTTTTGCTAAAAAAATATTTCCATAATTGGTATAATGTGTTCCAAAAAGTAAAATTTGGAAATTCATATATTTGATGGGGTGCAGAAAGAAATTTGACCGAGTGCAGAAATAGACAACCTATATTTTATGGTCAAATGGACTCGTGTTTTGTAAACGAGCTTGCATTGTGTAAACTACAACTATTCGTGCTTCCACAATACCTATTTGACTAGAGATATAGGGAAGTTGTGCATGATTACATGTACTTTAAATATGTGCAAATGTATTGTATGTGATAGATAAAATTTTAATTTTATGATTATATGTAAATTGCATGTTAAATATGCGGATATAGTTAAATAAAATGGATGCTGAATGGTTTCAACAAATTTATTGAATTGTAGTAATTTGTTATTGCATGAAACTTTGTATATCATTAGATTGTTTGATCTCTTAATAATTCTCTATATGTAGATATAAATGCTTGAAGTTGTGATTTATATTGGTGTGTTATAATTGTGTGGGGGAAAGAATTTTCCAAGTTAAAGCTTAGTGGTAGAATAAGTCTCACCCTTATTTCTTTCCACGAGAAGAAAATGATCATCGATGCGAATGAGATGTATAAATTTTGAAGACAATCACAAGTATGATTTAACTATGAGACTCTAGTTACTATTTTAGAGTACCTAATTATATTTTGACATAACATTGCTGAATATTAACGAAAATATTATATTTTGAATTGACATGTTCATTTGACCGTAACAAGTTTCTTATCTTTGATTGTTGTTAAGAATACAAAGTGGATATAACATATTTATCATTATGTTTGTATTTCGTGAACTTTAATGCAAAATTGTAATTCATCTTTATATAAAATTTTGATTTATTTTAATCTTCAAACTTTAAAAATGAATGGATATAGTCATTTAACCCAATTAAGTTAATTTTTTTATGTGTCAAACACGTTTCTCATTAGACATTGAAGCGAAAATGTGTCAAACGGTGTAAATAACTCAAATGGTAGCATGAAACACGTTTGACACATAAAAAAATAATGTAATTGGGTTAAAAATACTATGTTTATTCATTTTTAAAGTTTGGGGACTAAAATGTATCAAAGTTTCAGACATAAAAAAATTTTAATTTTGCATAAAAGTTTAGGAACTAAACATATTGAACCCAATATTTTATATACATTGTGGAAACATATTGCTAACTCAAAAAAAAAAAATATTACTCTCCATTTTTGTATTTTACACAAAAAATTGAGAAGCATTGGAAATAAATAATAACTTGTTTGAGAAACTACTTCTTGTGGTGAACTAGCATATATGTGTGCTATTATGTTAGTAGTCATTGTGTACTTCTAATTATTCTAATTGTTAGAAATTAAATCATGAGAAAATTTTTTAACTATTAAAATAGCTTAATTACAGGAACAATTTTGCATTATTATAGGAATATAAGGATTGTGTATATTAATTATAGATACTCTGTCTTGTATATATTTTTGTTCTTCCATTCAATAAAATACAACATATAATTCCTTTTATTTGTTTCCTTTACATGATATCAGGAGCATAAACGATCATTTGCTCAATCATTCATTTTTTATTTTCCTATCCTTGTTTTGTTTCCATGGCTAATGATGGAAAATAACCAAATTCCATTAGTTCTTATTCTCTTCATCATTCTGACCATCCCAGAATGGTCCTTGTTTCAAAACCTTTAGATGGAGACAACTTTTCGACTCGGCGTAGAGCCATGGTCATCTTTTTAAATGCAAAATCCAAATTGGATTTTTGTTGATGGAACTCTTAAGGCACCCTCAGCGGAAGACAAACCAGAAGGATATGCAGCATGAAAAAAATGCAACGACATGGTATTATCTTGGATCTTTAATTCTTTGACACTTGATATTGTAGATAGTGTTATTTTCTATGACATTACTCATGAAGTTTGGGAAGATCTTCAAAATCGTTTCTCTCAAAGTCATGCACCATGATTTTTTCAGATTGAGAGAGACATTGCTTGCTTGACTCAAGATCAAATGACCGTCGCAACCTATTACTTGAAGTTAAAGAAGTTATGGGATGAGTTAGAACTCCTATAGTAATGCAACATGCACCTATGGAACAAACAATAAAAGGTGCAAATTGACACAGTTTCTTATGGGGTTGAATGACTCTTATAGTGCTATTCGTGGTCAACTTCTCTTAATGAATCCATTGCCTGATGTTACACAGGCTTATTCTTCCATCATTCAAGAAGAAAAACAACAAAATTTGGGCACCACACGTGACACAATAGAAGCATCAACCATGGTTGTTCAAAAGAATGAACCAACAACCCCTGTTGTTCGCCACAAACAAGGTCCTCCTTCTCGTTTTAATTCATCTAATCGAAAGTCGTTGCATTGTTCTCATTGTGATAGAGATCATCATACAAAAGAAACATGTTGGAAGCTACACGACTATCCTCCTAAACACCCCAAGCATGGAGTCAACCAAAATGCTTATTCTAAGCCTAATAGGAATAGTCAATTTTCAACAAATAATTTAACAACGACTCCAATAGTGCAACAATTGCAGTCCACAATGAATGGATTAACTGAACTACAACTTCAACAAATATTGTTTATTATGCAAGGTAATACATCATCTCTGTCAGCTAATCCTAAGGTCAACAATGCCAATGTTCCTTCAGGTTTGTCACCACCCAAACTTATAATTGATAGTGAGGCCACCGATCACATTATTTCTTCACCAACCTTGCTTGTCAACAGTAAAGAAAACACTTCTTTACCCCCAGTTGTTATGCCAAATGGTAATCAGACCCCTATTATCTCTATTGAAACGTTACCTTTCAGTCCAATTGTTTCTTTAACAAATGTGCTTGGGGTACCATCTTGCAAAGTATATTTGATGTTAGTAAGTCGGGTCACAAGAGATTTAAATTGTTTAGTAACCCTTTTTCCTTCTAGGTGTATTTTATAGGATTTGATGATGAGAAGGGGAATTGGTTTGGGTAAACAATAAGGTGGACTCTATTACTTGGTTGCAATGACATTAAATAAGTCACCCATTCCCATTCCATCATTCGCAGCCCATGTCACCAAGTCATCTCTTTCTTCAAACACTTATACTACCTTGTGGCATCGATGACTAGGACATCCATCTCCATCTAAATTAGATTTCATGGCTAAAACTTTGTTAATCTTCTCTTTAGAGTCAAATAAAATTTGTGATGTTTGTACTCTTGCAAAACAGACACGCCTTCCTTTTCCAAAATAGCTCAATTTATTCCATTAAACCATTTGAATTACTTCATTGTGATATTTGGGGACCATATAAAGTTTCTTCTCTTTCTAGTGCACGATATTTTTTTACTGTTGTGGATGATTTTTCTCGCTTCACTTGGATTTTTTTCATGCATCATAAAAGTGAAACCCAACATCTCCTTACCAATTTCTTCTCTTTTGTCAAAACCCATTTTAATACCAATATAGCCAATATTCGGGTTGACAATGGGAGGGAACTTTTTTCTATGCGTGATTTTTTTACACAACAAGGAACAACTTACCAACACTCTTGCACTTACACACCACAACAAAACGGAGTTATCGAGCGTAAGCATAGACATATCCTTGAGTCAGCATGCGCTCTTCGTTTTACAGGTCATCTTCCCTTAAACTTTTGGGCTTAATGTGTTTCCACTACTGTCCATATTATTAACAGGTTGTCTATGCCTCTTCTATCACGTTAGACACCTTTTGAGTGCTAGACATATAGAGATGGATTGCCACTTCATTCGTGATAAGATTCAAGATAGTTAGTTGCAACAAAATATGTACCTTCCACTGAACAACTTGCTAATGTGTTCACTAAACCACTAGGAAAAGAAGTTTTCTCTACCATGAAGTGCAAGTTGGGAGTTCTTGATATTCACTCTCCAACTTGAGGAGGAGTGTTAGAAATTAAATCATGAGAAAATTTGTTAATTATTAAAATAGCTTAATTACAAGAACAATTTTGCATTATTATAGGAATATAAGGATTGTATATATTAATTATAAATACTCTCTCTTGTATATAATTTTGTTCTTCCTTTCAATAAAATACAACACATAATTCCTTTTATTTGTTTCCTTTACACTAATTAACATGTAATTATTTTGCAATCTATTTAGGTAGTTTGTAATTATTTTTTCATGCAATGAAGTACCAAATTGTGATGCTTACTTGTTCAATAAACAAGAGAGTATTTATTTTTATTTTGCTTTGTGTTTTCTTTATTTCACATTTTCTTATAGTGTAATTCTGAATCAATATTACATTATTTATTTTGTTGTTCTTTATTCTAGTTTCAACCCTAGGTGCATAATAATATCAATTAATTTAATATTTTAAAACTATAATTTAGCAATATTGGACAAACTATTTTTTTATCAAAATTTATCAAAAACTTTGTATTAACATCAACAAAAGATCTTCTCAATTGATATGAAGAGAGATTACTTTTATTTGTCTACAATTATTTTGACAAATAACAATTAAAGTTAATTTATCGATATTGTTGGTTTAATTATAATTTAGTAGACTTCTTTTCTTTTACCATTTTTAACTAAAAAAATTTCTTCAATTAACATTGGCGAAAAATTATTCTAAATGTTAGCTAGACATTAGAAAAAAAAAAATCTAAGTCAACTTTGAATAAAAATTAATATCAATAATATTGATAAAAACAACTCCAACGAGAGATTTTTCAAAGCAAGATTCAATAATAATGAAATATGAGTCTAATCTACGTAAAGGATTGATACTATTAAAAATTCTTAAGAATAAAAGAGAATAGAATGATTTTCACTTACATTTTTCATTATAGATATTGAATATATATACATAAATCCTCTTGAACAATTTCTGAAATCCTACGACATTTGTAGAAATAAAAATAAAATATATTGAATTAAAATCCAATAAATGCATAATTATAATTAATGAGACTAATATGAGAAATTTAATAAAATATCTTAACACTACCCCTTAAGGTGGTGAACATATGGTGTGCCAATCAATCTACCATCAAGTTTCTCTTTAATAAAATATTTGTCCATTTCAGTATGTTTGGTTATATCAAGTTGTAATGGATTATGGGCCTATGCTAATTACACATTTGTTGTCACAATATAGCTTCATAGGTCCCTCCCATTTTATCTTCCAATTTTTAACCATAATAGCTTACATATCCCTGAAGTTATTGCTCAAAATTCAACTTTAACACTTGACATAACTATCAAGCTCCGCTTTTTATTCTTCTAAGCTACCAAGTTTCCACCAAGGAAAGTACAATAACCAGTAGTTGATCTTCTATCAACAACCGATCCTGCATAATCAACATCAATATATGCTTCAAGAGTGATATTCTTGTTTATTTTGAACAAAATTCCTTTTCTTGGTGTTCCTTTCGAATACTAGACAATTATAAGATCAACTTGTAAATGAGCTTCCTTTGGTTGATGAATAAACTGATATACTAAATTCACAACAAAAACAATATCAGGTCTAGTGTGAGATAAATAAATATGTATTCCTACAAGCCTTTGATACATTTCTTTATCAACAATACACCATCCTCTTCATATCTCAACTATACATTTGGATCAATTGGTGTGCTCACTGGTTTTTAGGCCATTTTACATGTTTCTTTTAGCAAATTAGTGACATACTTTTTGTTGGGATATAAAAATATCTTTCTTGGAGCCAGAAACTTCAATGACTAGGAAATATTTTAATTTCTCCAAGGTTTTAATATCATATTCTCTTGCCAAACATTAACTCAATCTTTGTTGTTCATGTTCATCATTTCCAGTCACAATAGTATCATCTACATAGACTAATAAAATGGTTAATCCCCTTGAATCAAAATGCTTAAAAAATAAAATGTGGTCTCTTTGATGCTATTTATACTTAAGGCTCATCATGACTGTGGTGAACCTCCCAAACCATGGTGACTATTTCAACCCATACAATGCCTTCTTCAATTTTCACATTGTGTTTGCCTCAATATGTTATGTGTATTCAGGTAGTACCTATATATATATATATATACATATTCAAGACCCCTATATAGAAATGCACATCAAATTGTTGAAATATTCAATCATGGTTTGCTGCCAAAGATAATATTACTCTAATAGTATTCATTTTAGCAACTAGTGCAAAAGTCTCCAAGTAATCCACTCCATATGTTTGAGTGAATCCTTTTGCCACTAACCTAGTCTTGTACCTCTCAATGGTTCCATCAACCTTGTATTTTATTGTACAAACCCACTTACACCCAACATGGTTTTTTCCAAGTGGTAGAGTGACTAGCTTGCAAGTATTATTCTTATCCAATGCCTTTATTTCCAAATCCATAACTTGTTTCCATTTTTGTCAATTAATGCCTTAGATACAAAAGGTTTAGAAGGTTTAGTCACGACTCTAGTTCCTTTTTTATATGGGGAATATGAATTCTAAATCTCTATAATAGACTTATCATAAGAAAATTCATCATAGTTAGAATTAAGATTTACAAGTTCAGATATATTTACCTCTTGTAATGGTAATGAGTTGAACTATTAAACAGGAGTAGATCTTTATGGGTGAAATTTTGAACTGATCAGTTTTAAAAGGATTTTGATTTACTTTATTTCCCTTTCAATAGGTTCAGTTTAAGTAGTATTATTCTTTTATATGTTAGAAAAATTTGGAAATATAAAATCATCCACAGTCTCATCATCTTCCCTAAAATTTCCCCCTGAAGATGAGGATGGTCAAAATAGCTAACTTTCTCATTGAAAGTGACATCCCTTGAGACAAAAAATTTCTTGGAAGGACAATGAAAACACTTATCCCCTTTTTGTGTGACAGACTACCCTAAATTACATTTAAGTGCCCTTGGATCAAGTGTTTTCCTTTGGTATTTATGAATATGGACAAAAGAAACACAACCAAACATTTTAGGTGGAAGGCTAAGAGAATAAATTATATGCTGGTAAAAAGAATGGAGGTACCTCTATTGGACATTTTAATTGTACAACAGTAAAGAGTAACTTGTTAATTAAATAAGTGGCACTGAGAATGACTTACCCCAAAATCATTTTTGGAACATTATTTTGAAAGACGGGTGCTCTATTTTGTTCTAAAATATGTCTATTTTCTGTTCAACAACTCTATTTTGTTACAATCTATAAACGCATGAAGATTCATGACTTATCCCTTTCTTTTGAAGAAAAAAATATGATGTATGATTAAAGTAATCTTTAACATTATCAAACCTAAATTTATTGATAACCACCATAATTGATTTTTAATTAGTGCCATAAATTTCATAACAATATAACTAACCTCAGATTTCATTTTAAGGATAAAAAGTCATGTTATCCTTATACAATCACCAGTTAAAGTAATGAATCATTTGGCTATTGAAAAATTTGAAACAATAAATGGATCTACACATACAAGATAAAAATGATTAGGACTTATTTTACTACATGACAAAGAAAACGAAACATGTTTGTGTGTTGCCAATTCACAAACATCACAATGAAGATTATGCATATTTAAATTCAAATCCTTAAAAAAAGAACGAAATAAAAGTTGTATAACACGAAAGGAGGGATGTCCAAGACAATAGTGATACAAATATTTTTTTTTTCCAAGTTGTGTGTTGAGGATACAATCATTGGAGTGACTCATAATAGGTGGGTTCAAGTGTCCCATATAGTAAGGGCCATTTTACTCTCTAGCATGTCCAATCGTCCTCCCTGATTCCTTATCCTGTAACAAAGAAAAATTAATATGAAAAACCACATTACAAAAGAGGTCATTGGTAAGTTTTTTAATGGATATAAATTTGTGGACAATTTAGGAACATGCAGGACATTTTTAAGGAGTATGGTTGGATTTACCTATATATCTCCTCAACCCGCTGCAATTATCATGTTTCCATCACTTGTGGAGATTTTTTATTACTAGGACATGGGAAATATGTGGAAAAAAAAATTAGGAAATGGTCTCAAGATTAGTGGTTCTAAAGTCTAAAATCCAATGATTCATAAATGGTGTATTTGAGACATTCAATCCAATAAAAAATGGTAACTCACTAGAATATGTCAATGAAGATATACCCGTTTGTTTTCCCGTGTTACTAAGGAAGGATCTTACTATTTCTAACTCATCATGGTTGAGTTGTGGGACAAACCCTCCTTGATTACTAGGAATAATAACAACATGAGCATATTGACCCTTTTTCTTTGGAGAACCACCTTTGTATCCCACTCTTTACTTTGGGTTTTCCATGCAACTTTCAACATTTATCTCTTGTATGAGGTGGCCTGTTGCAATATGTACACCATACTCCTTCATATTTCTTTTCAAATTTATGAAAAAATATCCTTTCCTCGGCTGTGTAGATGCAGTTTTTCCCTCAACAATCATTGCTGAACTTTCTACAATATGAGTCTCTAGCATTAGACTCCTTCTACTTTCCTCACTCAGTAATCGCCCTGACTTCATTAAGTCATAGAACCTTCTCCTTGCTAAAGATTTGGATTCGAGCATGATCATATTCTTGGTTTAGGCTTACTAAGAAATCATATACCCGATCCTGCTCTTAGAATTGTTGAATCTTCAAAACACTTGACTTTAATAACCATATAATGATCCAGATTCATCCATAAGGCTTTAAGTTGATTAACATATTTAGTGAAAAATTTATTACCTGGTTTTGCAGCCATGGTTTTCACATTCACATCATATATTTCTACAACATCTTTTTCCTTGGAATATGTTTGCTCTCTAAGCAATCCATATTGTTTTGGCTAAATTGCGAAAACATGCAAGTATCACTAATATCTAGGATCATTGAATTCTATAACCATGTCATGATCATGGAGTCTTCTTCATCCCAAGTTCTAAACGTAGTATCATCTACACCAGGAGGTTCATCATGGAGATGGTTAACCTTACTTTTTCCTTTCAAAATAATCTTAATAAGTTGAGACCATTTGAGATACTTTTTTCCATTCCACCGATAGGCTGAATGAACACTCTGTAGCTCTACTTTAGTCTGAGACTTGTCTCCATTTTCGATTTCAGCCATCACAAAAAAATGATACAAACCTAGATCAAGATAAGAATACAACAATGAAAACCGCAATTGTGTACAATAATGGATTCTAAAACACACAACAAATATTAGAGTCTGAGTGAACAATAATGAAGTACAGATCAGAAACTCTAATACCATCTCAAGAACAAAACATAATAAAATGATTCTCACTTACTAATTATACACATTGAATATATATATATATATATATATATATATATATATATATATATATATATATAAAATAAGAATAATATAAAAGAAAACTTTCTAAAATATTAAAATTGATGTTTTTTTCGTAACTTAATTAAAATTTAATATAATTAAACATTTATCATATTATTGGTATATTCAACTCTAACATCATCCAAATAAAAAAATTCCTTAATAATGGCATTGAATTCACCTTTTTCTTTAGAGGCACAAACTTATTAAGGGGATTTTTTTTACCATTCAACTTTTTGAATGGATTTAAATAAAATAAAATTCAATTAAGATTGATATATGGTGTAACACCCCATTTAATTTAATCAGCAAAATTAAAGGAAGCGTCACATAAAGATAACATACTAGCGCAATCTTGGAGTTTGAAACTCAACTCCTTACAACCCAAGGCACACCACGATGCCCAAAAGAAAACTGGATAAAGAGTTTAACAAAAGTATATAATTCCAAGAAAGAACAAGTACATGGGCCATAGCCCTAAAGAAAACCCATAAAGAAATTAAAGTTCAGTCCACGCGGACTATGCAGCGGAACCACCACCTCCCTGTTGCTCACGGGTGTTCCTCGCATCTGCTCACAACAACAAGTTGATGATCATTGCAAAAGAGAGTACCACACAGCAGAACACACAACAATAAAAGTAGGGTAAGCTAGAGCACAAAATAATTTCATCAAGTAATCTAATACACTTTCACAATCAACAATACATAAAACACTCAACATGCTATGACTCTCAAACCAATACACTAAGGACTCGACTCGACTCATCCAGATACATACAATCTGGTCGGATTCAGTGGATCCTTGCACTTGTGGTGGATACCTCTACTCACCCCCGAGCTATGTGTTACAAGTGTTACAATGAATCAATTTCCCTCACCACAAGGTTAGCCCTTAATGAATTACAGGCCTCCTGGTATTCTCACCACAGGAATTAGTCCGCTCTAAGTGAGACTAACTGACCCCTTAGAGTGTTAGGATGCAACCTTACCTTGAATCCTTACCAAACCATACAGATGGGGCACCACCATAGACACCCACTAACAGGGGCCATGGAATTACGTCCCGACCACTGAAGCACGACCTTGAAGCCTCACCTAGAGACTCCAAGGGATTACGTACTGACCATTTACAAACATATATAAACAGCCAAGAAATAAACACATACATCATGCATAGAAACTTCATACCAACATCCACAATCAACCCTCATTTATCTCATGTCGAACCAGTACCAACTCATGTTACCAACCATGAGAAAAGTGTCTCCTCTCATACCAATATCATGCCATTGAATTACCAATCATCAATGTTCACCGTTGTTCATGCTAGATTTGTGACCACATACGTATCCAACCCCTCATGTATAATTCACATAAGATCATGCCAAACTCACCATTCATTACATGTAAGCCTCCCTCTAATTATATATACTCATCCCCATCATGCCATCATAAAGTAATCCCATTAATTATACGCCAAACATCCACGAAAGGAAAGAAAAGCTAAACTGAATCACACACTCTCGCCTAGCCTCTCGCTCAGACAGAGGAGTCTCGCTCAAGCGAGAGGGTCTCTCGCTCAGGCGAGGTCTCCTCGCCTAGGCGAAGGCTCGAAATCCTGGAACAGTGGCTTCTGCACTGTCTCGCTTAGGCGAGACCCTCCTCGCCTGAGCGAGATGCTCGCTCGCTCAAAATGAGCTGGTCGCCTGAGCGACCTCTCGCGCAAGAAGACCTGGGCGAGCCTCTGCTCATCTCGCCTAGGCGAGGCCAGCTCGCTTGGGCGAGATTATCAGTCCCCACCCACTGTTCACTCACATAACAGACAAAACCAGGCCAAGCAAATGCAATAGCACACTTCACAAACTCAGAGCAATATACAGAACATTAAATCACATGAATCATACACAAACAATCATGATACTAACGATTTCGCAGAAACCCTAGCTTTTCGTACCTGGAAAAGGGTTAGCAGAGACCTCGATGGCACGACAGCGAGCACTGTAGCTCTAGGAATGAACTAGAGAGCTGAAAACAGAACCAAGGGATGGATTATTACGAAACCCTAACTGGGAATACGAAGGAAGATCAATGGAAAACCATACGAGCTAGAAAGAGATACTTACGTGGAGTAGGAGCTGAGTTTGAGTTAGTTCGAAAAAGACTTAGGGCAAACCCTAGCAGAGCGTTCTGTGAGAGAAAAGGAAAGGTGATGGCTGATTTTTCTGCAAGAGTGAAAGTGAGTTAGGGCAAACTAGGAGTGGTTTTATTCTTTGGGCCAGCCTTTAGGCCCAACGGTTATAAGGCAGCCCTTAAAATATTAGGGCAGAAAAATTGGGCCTTACATATGGAATTTTAATTAAAACAAAATTCAAATTCAGTTAAAAATAAATGATATTTTTTGTTATGCCTTTACTTTTTCGGAATAAATTTCAATTAAAATAAAATCAAATTAAAATAAAACATATTGTTTTCTAGTGTACTTTTCATTTAAAATACAAAATTTATTATTTATGTTACGATTTCACATGATTTTGTGAATTCTTTCTATTTTAATTATAATATCGACTTTAACTATATCTTACGCATTTGAGTACATGAACCTAATTTGTTGTTTATTATTTTTACTTACGTTCTTAAGTTTAGTTACATATATGTAGGTTGATACTTCATTGATACATCGTTAAACCTTTTTCACACAATCTTTCATCAATATATTTTGATTTGTCATGTAAGAAAATGCATAACGTGTAATTGAAACGGTGCATGAACATCGTTGTCTGAAAGAATATTGAATTCCATCAACCTTATACCTTCCTATGTTGAAAATATTTGTAAATTCTTCTCTATTATTGAGAATTCAAGTTCTTGCAAGGTTTTAAGGAGAATCACATCAATGGGTAATCGAGTTACGTACTTGAATTTGCAAATGTGGTTCACCTAACAAAAGTTAACCAACTTACACGTCACCACTTGAAGTTGAACAAGTTCATGATGAGGAAATTATATATCTAGCTACCTAATAATTTGTTTACAGCAATTAGCAATTTGAGAAATATAAAGTTGGTACCAAAGATTTGGAAAGAGGACGTGAGAGAACGTGATTCAACTTTCCTATAAATAAAATAATAATAATAATTAATATTTATCGATAAAAAAATGAATTTGTGTTATTTTTTTAAAAGAAAATTATATTTTAACATCATTTAACTACAATTTAACAATTTTTATAAGATTAAAATAGTCTTAATAAAAGTTAACTTTTGTATTTAAAGAGAAACAGAGAATAAAAGATAGTAAAAACAATATAAGAAAATCCTCCGATGACAATAAACTTTAGTGATTAAAAATTGTTAGTCATGATAGTAATCAATTTATATACTAATTAGTATTTGACATGTGTATTCACACAGATTTTCTTTGTATTTTTTAGAAAAATAATATAATCAATAATATATTATCATTTATGGAAAAATTTATAATCATTCTCTAAGTAAAATTTTTTAAAAGAAACATAGTGAAATATATATATATATATATATATATATATATATATATATATATATATATATATATTATAATAGGAACGTATGCGTACCTTTTTTATTTAAATATGATATAAAATTATCTCATAAAATATGATATTATATTTTTATAAATTTGATAATAATATGGTTATTACAAATATTTAAATAAAATAAAAAATAATGTTATCAATTTTGATTAAATAAATATTTAAAATAAATATTTTTAAAATCTTTTACATATATAAAATATTTATGATTGAAAAATATCTATTTTTTCAGTAATATATTAAAATATTGTTGATATTACTATGGTAACTTTTTAACAAATATAAATGTATAGAATTTTTTTAAAAATAATATAAATTTGTTATGAATTAAAACTTTGTATGAAATAAAATTAAATAATAAATAAATTTTCAGTAATTTTCGCATGAAAATCATACAAAAAAAAATTAAAATGAAAATCAGTAGAAAATTTAGTAGTTTCCCGTCAAATTTTAAGATTTATTTAACATGTTTTTACTAATTTAAATTTGTAAAAACATTTGCAACAAATATAAAAGTTTTATGTGAAATTTTCTAGAAGTTTAAATCAGCAAGAAAAAATCTTATATTAATCTTATATGAAAATCTTATAATAACTAAATTATATTTTTTACGGTTTGTTAATTTTTGTTGTCAATAATAATGAATTTATGTTAAAAATATATATTAATATGAATATGAATATGTTATGAAATGTATAGATGTTCATTGAGTTGAAATACATCTAGATGCAATGTGTCTTGATGATACTCTAAAAAAAAGAAAAAAAAAGAGAGAAAGAAGGTGGAAATAAAACATCTAAATGTCTTCTTATGGATAAACAAAACAATAAGTTTTAATGAAAAAATCATGAGACCAAATTGATTATGCTTCATTCTCAGAAGTGAATGCAACAACATCCATTAGACTAAATTGGTTATGCTTTCACTACTACAGTAAAGGCTTTTTGCCCCGGTTATTTTCCTCATTTTGTCTCGGGTCTGGAACCGAGGCATATTGGGGTGAGGCCAAAAGGTACCCCTTTTGGCCTCGATTGTTACCCGAAGCCATAGAGTTCCATTTCTGCCTCGGGTCAAAATTGAACCGAAGCCAATCATCCTCGCCGGCAAACGCAACAACCATCACCATCTTCTTCCACGAATCTGAGAAACCCTAATTTTCATCATCTCTTTCCATCACCATGGCAGCCGCCACCCTTGTCGGAAGCAAACTTTCCGGCCACAACAGTTTCGTCTTCTTCTTCGCAACGCACCATTGCACTGCAACAACTTCTCTCTCTGTCTAACAATTCGACAACATGGACTACATGCACAAAACTCTCCGCTACTCTCTCTCTTCATCAATATTGAAGGCTCTCAAGACCACCCTTCAATTTTGGACCCCTTTCATATTCCTTTGCGACTCACTTTCCATTTTCTACATCTTTCTCTCCTCCTTCTCTTCTCGTACACATTTTTCTCCCCTTCTTTTTACCTCTTCAATCATCTTTCTTCTATTAAGATCTTTTGGGTCACTGAAAGCTCGCGTTTTTCTTTTCTGGGAATTTTGTATGGTTCTGAATTTTAATTTGCTCGGTGTTTTTTGAGTGTGGCTCTGCCGAAACTGTTAATGGTGGGTTTTGTTATGCAGAGAGCAGCGCCACTGCAACAACGCAACGCCACCACCACCTTCGAATAGATCGGAGTAGCAGCGAATCCGCGCCACCAGAGCCACCACGCTGCATCTGGAACGTCGACGACATCACCACTGCGCCTGGAACAGTTATGCCGAAGGGAGAAGAGAAAGAGTATTGTTGTAGAGAGGGGCAAGGGGAAGAAGAAGAGAAAGGGGGTTCGCGAATTTGGTGCCCTAATTAAACCATATGGCACCGGTTCAGACCCACCCGAGGCCAAAGAGGTAACAACTAGTGGGTTTTTGGCTTCGGGTATGTGTAACCGAAGCATGTGAGCCTCTTTTGCTTCGGGTTAAACTGAACCGAGGCATAAAAGTTGTCTGAAATTGCAAAAATGCCATTGTGCCATTATATGCTTCGGTTTCTGGACAACCGAGGCATATAAGGCGAGGTAAAAATCAATTTATGCACTAATGTTTGTTCCCAGAAGTGAATATAGCAACATCTAATTCATATTTTCATGGTCATAAAGGAAATTTCAAAGAGACATTTTGTCATCAGAAGTCAAACAATAGTGTGAAAAGGGAAAAGAAAAAGATGAAAACAATGACAAATAATATGACAATATAATTTATCACTACGGTGGTAAATGCCATTTGGGTCATACTTCTCTTACATCAAAGCATCCTAAAAACAAGGATAAGAACATATAAACACACTTTGTGTTTATAAAGATGATGATTTTGTTTTTGGCCATATAGATGCCACTCTTTTTGATATTATTTTTCTTTTGCTAAACTAAATGAAATGGAAGATGGAAACATTAATCACCTCATTGGTGATGGAGGTATTAAGAATTTGTGTTTTTTGCATAAAATGGTTGAAAAGTGTCTGTGTATAAAATATATTTTTATATATTAAATTATTTTTATTATAATTTAATTGAAGGTGAATTCTCTATGACATTATTACTATATAAAATATGCATGTTTGATGTTGGTTATGTATAAGAATCAATATTTTCTTTTATATCATGAAATGTATATGTGAAATGAGTGTATAATGAACATTTATTATTATATATAGTAATTGTTATAAAAGTGTGAATGTATAATATTGATATTTTCTAATATTGGATGACACATGAATAACATTACTAAACTTGAATTGGTATTATGTAGTGAATATACATGGTAATTGAAATGTCTTTCTTATAAAAAATATATATAATGTCCCAAGATAGAAATAGAAATGTTGAATTTTATTAATTGCATATTTTTAAATGTTGAATACAAAAAGTCATCATTTGTGCATTTACGTGTACAAATTAAATGAAAAAAAGAAGATTTATGGTGCATTAATTGATTGAAATTGAATTACAGGATGTAACTGAATTTGTACAGTAAATTAACGTAACAAGGGACAATGAAGTAACTTTTAAATAAGAGTAAATAAAAGGGACCATGCATTTTTGAGTGGAGGAAATTTAGGTTTTTGGAAGGTAATAAATTTGAACTTGATTAGTATTAAAATATAATGGGTAAATTAAGATTACATTAAATGATATATTAAAATGAAAATACTTTTTTTTTTGTAAGAATGTGAAGAGTTTTGATATGGATTTGTGGTTCTAATTTTATTATACTATACATATATATATATATATATATATATATATATATATATATATATATATATATATATATATATATATATTTTCAAAGATTTTGGATATGATATATGACTTGCGAAGTTGATTAATTCTGAATGGTACCTACAACAAATTGAGGTTATTAAGTTCATTAAAATTTAATTTATATATATATATATATATACATATTTAATATTACTGCATATCAAAATGATCATATACATATATATATATATATATATATATATATATATATATATATATATATATGTATATGATCATTTTGATATGCAGTAATATTAAATAGACTAAATATATTGTATTTTGTTGATAGTGCAAGAAATAAACTCTTAAGATTATTAATTTATTTTTCTCTTATTTGCTTATTTGAGAAATGAATATTAACATTATTTTTATATCATAAATAATGTTTTAAAGGCTTCAGAAGAGCTACTACACTTCTACAAAGAAGTCTAATAGAAACTTATTAAGTTCTAAAGATATTTGTCAAAATAGATATCTTATTGAGACAAACAATAAAGGAGATATGAAATATCTTTATATCAATGGACTTGGGTTGAATAAGAAAAAAAATGTGTATTGGAGAAATTATCAATCTTCTCTTATGGCTTGTACTACACATGTATTAGTACAATTGAAATGCATATCCTTGTAAACCAGAAGTTTACAAATCAAAACAGAATTCCTTGTTTGGCATGATTATCATGATGCAAAAAAAAAAAATAGTTGAAAACTCTTGTGGACACCCACTTAAGAGTCAAAAATTTCTTCAATCCAATGATTTCTCATGTAATACATGTTTACAAGGAAAGTTGAAAATAAGACCATCACCAAAAAACTTTAGAAATGAGTCAATCTCCTCTTTTGGAATGAATACATGGTGATTTTGTGGTCCAATGCACCCATCATGTGGATCATTTAGATATTTCATGGTTTAATTGATGCATCAACTAAATGGTCACATGTTTGTTTATTATCAACTTGCAATCAAGCATTTGAAAAGTATTAGCACAATTAGTTAAGTTAAGAGATCACTTCCCAGATTATCCGTTTAAGAAAATTTGTCTTGATAATGCTGGTGAATTTACATCTTATATGCTTTTCATGAGTATTGTATGTCTATGGGAATTGAAGTTGAACATCCAGTAGAACATATGTTCATGCTCAAATTGGACTTGTAGAATTATGAATAAAACGTCTAAAGTTAGTTGCAAAACCATTACTTATGAGAGCTAATCTTCCAATGACTACTTGGAGATATACAATTTTACATGCTACAGTATTGATTCACATCAAGCCAATAAGTTATCATAATTACCCTATTATGCAATTGGTTTTTTGTTAGTAATATAATTTTCTCGTTTAAGAATTTTTACATATGGTCGAATTTCCCCACCAAAGGGACTATGATAAGTCTATAGAGATGATTGAGAATATATGTTGGATATGATTCTCAAATCAATAATAAAATATTTTGATCTGTCAAGAGGAGACATATTTATAGTTTGATTTGTCAATTGTCATTTTTGATGAATGAGGTTTTCCAACATTAGGGGGAGAAAGAAAACAATTGGAAAAGGATATTGGTTGGAATGAATTATCATTGTCTCTCTTGATCCTCGTACAAAAGAATGTGAACTCGAAGTTCAAATGATAATTCATTTGAATCTTAGTCAATTAATTATCAAATATTTTTACTGACACAAATAGGGTAATTAAATCACATATATCAATTGCTAAATGCACTAAATATAATTGATATTAATTCATAACATGATTGAAGCGTGGTAAGCTTATTGGTTCCAAAGATAAAAATCCTCAAATGAGAAAATGAGATAAAAAGACAAGATGACCTAATCGAGGGGCTGTAAATCACAAAAGATTCATTTGACATAATTAATAATTTGGTTCTAAAAGAACCTTGGTTGCAGAAGAACCACAGGTACTTGAAATTGTTGATAATGATGAGATCTCAATAAAATTATGTCATGAATAAGATAATATGGAACAAAAAAAAATGAAGTCAATGTTGACGATGTTTTAGCATATAATATAACGATGAATGTTATGAGTGACAATAAGGATCAAGATTGTCGATAAAGAAATGATTGGCCAAATGAAAAGTTGAATATAAGTAAAATTAGATTTGCTTGTTAAACAAAAGGTTTTTGGACCTGTAGTCCGCACACCTAAAGGTGTAAAACTCATTGAGTAAAAATGAATTTTTGCGCAAAACAATATTATCAAGAATGATAACTATATGAAAATCCCTGAAGAATTTAATTTACCCAACATTGCAAATTCTAAAGTGGATTATTCAATAAAATTGAACAAGTCCCTTTTATGGATTAAAGCAATCAAGATGTATAGTTTTCCTTGTAAGTACTTGTTAAAGGAAAGATACTTATCGTTGTATTTATGTGAAAATATCGAAAAATGAATTTATCATAATTGTTGTTTATGCATATAACATAAACATCGTTGAAACTCTTAATGAATTCACAGATGAATTGATTGTTTAAAGAAAGAATTTAAGATAAAAGATCGTGGAAGTACAAAGTTTTGTTTAAGATTACAAATCGAGTATTTAAATACAAGTATTTTTGTACATCAAGAGGTTTATATAATGAAGGTGCTTAAAAGATTATATATGGACAAGTTATATCATTTTTGTACTTCGATTGTGAGGTTATTAGAAATTGATAAATGTCCTTTTAGACCTCACAATGATGAAGAACTTCTTGGTTAAGAAATATCATATTTTTAATGTTATAAAAGCACTAATGTATTTTGCTTATTATACTTAATTTGATATAGTATTTTTTATAAATTTGTTAAGCAAGATATAATTCTTCACCTACAAGAAGATATTGAATTAGTGTAAAACATATATTTCGTTACCTTAAGGGTACTTTGAATATAGCCTTATTTTATCCAAATGATTCAAAATCAAATGAGTTATGTAGATGTAGGTTATTTATCTAATCCTCACAACAATTGATGATAAACAAGATATTTCTTCACAAGTTTGGGATCTTAAAGATGAAATTTTACATGAGGGGGAAAAATAGAAGATGTGATGAATAATATTATATCGAAGAATGAAAAATGATGTACTTTTTTGCCTTAACTAGGTTTTTATCCCAAAGGGTTTTTCCTATTAAGGTTTTAATGAGGCACATTCTTTGCTCAATGAACACCTAAGGGGGAGTGTTGTGTTATGAAATGTATAGATGTCCATTGAGTTGCTAGCAGTTACCTATGATTGATTGCTATTGATGTTATCATTAGTATTGTAACCATTGAGTTGTTGTATATCCCTTGAGTTTCCTTTTGTATCTATAAATAGAGATTTCTCCTACTGATAATTACACACAGAAAATCAGTCTTTACTCTCTATTTTTTTTCTCTCAATTATTTTATAACAGAATATTAATACTAATGTTAATGTTAACAACAATAATGTATAACTATATAAAAAGATACATCAACAACAAAATAAATAAAAAATTCAAGTATTTGAAATATGATTCCGGAGTAAATAAAAGTAAGTGTGTCTAACTATAATAATAATAATAATAATAATAATAATAATAATAATAATAATAACAACATTAATAATAATACCACTCTACAATATTATTCTATAATGATACAAATAATAATAATACAACAACTACATATATGAATACACATCTTTGGTGTCTTTTTTTGTTTTTACAATTTTATCCTTTTAATTATTATTTTTTAAATTAAATAATTATTCATAATAAAAAAAATTATTTTTCAATTTTATTATTTTACTAATTTTAGTAACTATTTTTTTGAATTAATTACTCAAATATAATGATAAATCACCAACGAAACAAAAAAAGTGCAAGTAATTCGAACATGATCATGTAGTAAATAAAAATAAAATGTGTGTTTAATTTTAATAATAATAATATTTCGTATTGATAATAATAATAATAATAATAATAATAATAATAATAATAATAATAATAATAATAATAATAATAATAATAATAATAATAATAATAATAATAATAATAATAATAATACAACTACATATATAGAGATACACGATGTCCTATTTTGTTTTTACTATTATATCCTTTTAATTATTATTTTTTAAATTTAAATGATTATTCTTAATAAAAACAATTAATCTTTAGTTTTATTATTTTACTAATTTTAGTACCTACATTTTTTAATTCAACTAATTACTCAGATGTAAAGATAATCAACAATAAAACAAATAAAAATGTAAGTGAATCTACATACTACAATTCAAATAATAACACTAATATTATTTAAAATAAAAATACAAATATTAATAATTATTATTATTATATTAATATCAATACTAATACTAATTATTATTTTTTAAATTTAAATGATTATTCATATTAAAAAAATACATTACTAACTACTCAAATGTAAAGATAAATCAACAACAATGTAAATAAAAATACAAATAATTAAAATATAATCTCATAGTTTAAAAGTAAAATATGTATCTAAATACTACAATCCAAATAATAAAAATGCAAGTAATTAAAATATAATCATGTGTCAAAATTGAAATAATAGTAATAACACTAATATTATTTATAAGTATAGTACTACTACCGATAATAATAAATAATCATAATAATGTTATTAATTATAATATCATTACTGTTATGAATTAATGGTCGTCCATTGATTTATACAATTACTCATATGATTGATAATCATATTATTCATTACTCTTTATGTAATATTTTGTATTTACTATTTGATTTTATATCCTTTATGGGTTACCATGTTGTATCTATAAATAGGACTCGTCCTATCAGTAATAAGACACACATACAAACAGAAGTTGCTCCCTACTCTCTCATTCTCTATTCTTCCTCTCCTTTGTCTCTCTTATTACCTTT
>Ga0214542_1000768_pt1 | contig 61309 bp, 39 predicted proteins | sample CNSS1metaG_FD_160096 | JGI IMG/M metagenome (GOLD analysis project Ga0214542, IMG submission 160096) | Root nodule microbial communities from cowpea collected in UCLA plant growth center, Los Angeles, California, USA - CNSS1 | ecosystem: Host-associated > Plants > Roots > Nodule | place: USA...
AGTACATTAACTACCCAACGGCTAGTGCATTAACTATTCAACGGCTAGTACATTAACCACCCAACGGCTAGTACATTAACCACCCAACGGCTAATACATTTAAGTTTATTAAAATAAAAACCCAACATTCCATTGGTAAGAATCTCTCAAGTATTATCCCCTCAAAATTTCCAACATCAGGTATTAGAGTTTATATTTGTTTGATAACCTCTTTAAACGAGTATGGAATTGACGGTAGATCTTACAAGTAAATGGAAATGCAAGTGAAGGTCAGTGTATGAATAAGTGATGGGTCTATATTTATGGGCATAGTCATGGTTAGATTATATATACGTGATTTAACTCAATTTTGAGACATTGAATTTAAGATTGTTTTATATGATATTTAATTTTAGCATTTTTATTCGATTTGAAATTTACATTCACACTTGTATTATTTTTAATAATTTTTCCTTGTGAATAAATCTTTTTTCATATGATATATTCATCTTAAATGTATACATTGACATTTATTTATACCATAAAATTCACAATTAATAAAGCAGATGATGTTGATAGAAAAATAAATATAATAAAAAAATACTAAATTGAACGAAGATGTGATCAAAGAAGAGAAAAAAAAATTACAAACAAATAAGAGAAGAAAACCAAACACTTGAAGAGAAAGAACTGAAGATTTAAAATTTAAATAAACATATTCTAAATATTTACTTAATTGTTTTTAAGTTTAATTAGTTTTTAGGAAATGTTTTAGTTTTAAAATATTTATCAATTTTAAAAATTAATTATTATTTAAATTTAAAAAATCAAAATTAACATATTCTAAATATTTAATATTTAATTTTATATATATATATATATTATAAGAATAAAATAAAATAATAAATTCGTCTATTTAAGATATATCTTTTATTTCTCTTATTCCAAAACTTCTAAACATTCCCGACATATAAATGAGAAAAACTTAAACGTGTTCCCTTCAAATTTTCTAATTGAATGTACTATCATGTTTCTTTATGTAATTGACTCGCGACCCACATTTAAAAATTTTTCTGGCGTTTCTTCTCTATGGACTTTTCAACATCTGACATCCAATTCAATTATTTATCGTAATCAACAACTTACACGAGTATAATAGAGTTGACAAAATCTTATATTTGTCGATCTCTTGTATCGTAAGTCTTATGGAATCAACAGATGAATGGTGAGTTTATTGAAATTCCCATTTTTCCAAAAAAAAAAAAACGGTTTAGACCCCACCTAAAAAAAAGCCTTCTGCTATGGTTGGTGCAGTCTTGATTATGAACAGAAAATCTTCCAATGAGATAGTTTCCAATTCCGTCAAATGAGGGAATATGCAAATATGTTTTTAACTTTTGAGCTTTGACGATGAAAAATCGAAAATTATGAAACTTTAACGGAAACAAGTTTCAATTTCGAATTAAAGGTAAGAAAGTAAAAACATATTTAATCATTAATACACATTCCAAATGATTTACAACAGTGTAGTTTAAGTGTTTGCTTCTTCCTTTTTTTCTGTAAGATTGTAACTAAAAGTTATTTTGAAGTGCGAATACAGAATAAGGTAATAATCATTCGCTGGTTATTAAAATTGACTTATTTTTGGTACATTGTATTATACATAAGAAATGAGCATTAAGAAAGTCTCCTTGGCCAAATTTGAATGAGTAGCCCTTGAGATGGTACAGGCATTGGATCCCTACTGAAGAAATTGTCTGAACATAGCTTCCAACTGAACCGGGTCACCAGGTAATGAATTGCAACTAGAGTTTCAAGCCTCGAAAACTCATACCCTGGACATATTCTTGCTCCCCCACCAAATGGAACGAAGCAGTAGGGCGGTAAAGATGCTTGGTTTTCAAATCTACCAGGTTCAAACTTCAATGCCTCTGAGAAAATGCTGTTATCCATGTGGGTCATTGCTGTCACCCAGAAAATCTATAAACATGTTCAAAAGATTTGATCAGTAACAACAAAATTGCATGGATAGAAGTTCTAATGACAGGCAACAGAGTTTCAATTACCTGCCATCCTTTGGGTATGAAATATCCATCGTATTCAATATCTGTTGCAGCTTTTCTGAAGCCACCAAAAATTGGAGGAAACATTCTAAGAGTTTCCATTGCTACTCTCCATGTGTACTTCATCTTTGAAAGATCTTCCCATGTCAATGCCTCTCCAGAGGACTTGCCTTTTGCTATCTCTTCCTGTTCTGCAAGCATCAAACCAAATGAGTTCATTTTCTATGCATTGTCATGTTATAACAGTTCAAAAACTCATTATAAATGATGGTTTGTGATTGACTAATGATGTAAAAACTCTAGATTGTTAACTCATATAATCTATAATCCAACCAAGTGTTTAATTTCTATGCATTGTCAGTGAGAAATCATGTTGCATCTTTGTAAAGAGTACACACACTTTGTTGATGCATACCTTGAAGAACTGCTGCATAAATAGCAGGTTCGTTGGCTAAAAGTCTGATGATGAAAGTTATTAGAACAGATGAAGTGTCGTGTCCAGCAACCATGACAAGCTTAATGTTGTCGAGGATTTCGTTCTCTGTCATAACGTGTTTGCCATCTTCATCAACCATGCCTAACAAGCAACTAATCAAGTCTTGGCGTGCAGATGCTGCATTTTGCTCGAGTTCAATCCTCTTCTTCTGCACAGTCTCCTTCAGCATGGTCTGAATTCTTGCACTTTCTCTAAGGCTACGATTGTAACGTGTGAAGGGCACGTTAATTGGGACTGACCACATTCCTTCTATCATCGTTTGGAAGGAATCCAGGTACTGATCTCTCTGTTTTCCACGCTCAAGACCAAACAAAAGAGAGCAGATTATATTGAACGTGAGATTCTTCATCAGGGGCAATACCTGAAAGAAAAACAACAATAACAAGTGACTCAATATTTTTCTCCCAATCTAGTTTTGCTTTCTCTTGACCCCAAAAGAAGAGTGTACATGTATTTGTTGCAGGCGACAAAGTTCAAATTAACCGAATCACAATCGAAAAAGTTGCATCCTAACCAATAATTATAGTTTTTTGTCTAATGCTAAACGATCTTACTAATTGATACCAGAGTGAAAGTTTACGGTCATTTATATATTATAAACTAGTTTTGATCTATATGAAACTTCTTACACGACTAACTAAATTATACTGTCCTTTAATCAAACAGCTATTGGGTTGTAAATTGCAACAACAAAGTACAAACCTTGACTTGCTGTTTCCCCTCCCAATGCATCTGAAGGTGATTCCTGAATTCTTCATCCATTTTTCCCACATACATCTTCAAAGACTCTGGCTTCAAAAATGAGACAAGTGCACCTCTGACTCGGCTGTGATCTTCACCACTCAGTTCCAGCAAGTTTCGGTCACCTAGGATCGCTTTTATCGATTGTGTTTGCTGGTTAGCAATTGCGTTGCCGCCACTAGAGAATACAAACTTATTTGCAGCTTGTCCATAGATTAACACTGTTGGTTTTCCGAATAGGCTTAGCTTTGAAATGGGACCATACTTGTTGATCCTTTCTTGAACCCATTTTTCTGCAGTGTTGGCACGCATAGCTCGAAGAAGGCCAAGACTTTGGCCAATAATAGGTATTCCAAGTGAACCAGGAGGAACCCTTTTAGAAGGGTTTCTTTCTCTTCTGAACAGAAGAAGGATTGGGATGAAGAAGAGAAAACCCAACCAAAGAAGATTCATGGTTCAAGTTTTTTCCGTTTTCAGATTCTCAAGGTAGCAATGCTCTTGTGAGACTATTTATGTCAGACTTTTGTTTGAGTGTTTGTCATTTGCTTTAGTCTCTGATTGAAGCGTACAGATGAAACTGTTTGATAAAAGCCGGCTTTGTACATTATTAAAACACATTAATGAAACTGTAATCTGATGTAAGGATGTTTTCATACATAGCTATGATGTTATTTTAACATCATTTCTCTAATTTGATCGGCTCCCAAAGACAAACTTTTTAGGTATTCACTCATTGCCCTCTTTGGCTTCGACAGATTTATTTGTCTAATTAATGCAGTAGTTGTAACTAAATTAAATAAAAAAAATAAGATGAAATTGGTGTCACCTAGAAGTTAGGTGTAAGATTTGTGAACAGATTAAAAAGAAAAGTATTAATATTTATGCAACAATAGATGGAATATTATGCACATTATTCTGAACTCCTTGACTTGATTCTTCTTTTGTCTCATATGTGTCTGTCTTAGGTATTGAAAATAAGGAACAAGGAGCTTAATTTCTGTTGAAGGATAGAGACTATCAACAAGTATCATTTCCCAATGATGACACAATTATATATATATATATATATATATATATATATATATATAATAAGAGTTAAAATTTAGTGATGGTTGTTGTGTGACACACAATGCATATACATAGCATCTTCAATATTATTGTCATTCACACCATTGACTATCTCATATTTATAGGGCATTTGCTAGTTTATTATTTAAACAAAAAACTCTGCTTGCACTTGTATGTAAAAGCGCAAGTTGAGTGTACCAAATATTCTATCACTTAAAAGTGATAACTCTAACACAAAAAAAGAGAGGATATATATTATTCATAGATAACCAACTAAATATTTTATATAAATATAGAAATATAGAATTCTTGTGTAACTTGTCAAAATTTATTCAAATGTTAGATTATACTAAATTTTTAAAATATAATAGTGTATTTTATTTGTAAAACAAACTTATTCTAAACACTGTTCTTTTGCAATGATTTCCTATTGTAATGTCCTTTCTTTAAAAATTTATATTTATAGTTTTATAATAATTATTTTGTTATAACTAAAGGTGATTCTTAATGAATATTTAGAAAAGTGAGATCTAACCTTATAAAAAAAATACTTGTATTATTTATTTTAGAGAAGGTAGAAAACATAGTTAAAAATGACTTTATACATTTGTGTAAGTTAAAAATACCAATAAAAAAAAATACTCATAATCATTTATTTATAACCGTGAAGGACTCTTTCCGCGTCATAAGAAGCCGTCACCACCAATGATGTAAAAGAAAAGTCACAAATTTTAAATAAAATAATGTTAGAAATACTATGAATTTTGATATTTCAAATATACTCACACCTCAAATTTTATCATTCATTTACTATTAGATAAAAAATCATTAAAAAAAACAATACAAAATAAAAGAGACCTCAACAAATTTATGATAAAAAACGTACTTTTCGAATTAAATAAATTATACTTATTATAAAATATATATAATACATTGAAGTAAAGCATTAACTCAATTATATTATTATATATAAATCAAAACTAAATTAACTAATCTACGAAGAAAACTGATTTCTATCACAAAAACATCAAAAATTTTGAATTACATATATTTAGAAAAATGCAAACATGACTCTAAAAAACTAAAAAAATCAATGATCCTCGGAAACTCAATATAATACTAATATATTCACCCAACTTTCTCTAACTAAAAATAACAGCTCATGAACATAAAATAAGACAACCCATTAATATTCATTAATATTCACATTGAGAAACCTTATTAAGATTTCAATTACGTTTAAATTTCAAATTCAATATAAATAAAAAAAAGTTGTTATAAATTTAGATAGGAAATAGTATCATAAAATAATGAGATGACAATGAAGACAACCTTCCCTTTAGAAGTCTGTAAAGTCAATTTTGCCAATTTGTAGGATTGATTTCGAAAGTGTATAATACTTCTATTCGAGAAATTCAACTACCACATAGCCTAAAATAATATCAAAATTCAGTAGGAACAGCCATATCTTACCAAGTATTTTTATAAAATTAAGTTAAGCTTAATACCCAAGTAACAATTTAATTAATTGGAGACAAGCGTCAGTACATAAAATGGTAGAGAATGTAATTTGTCACACCCAGAAATGTAAATTTGTTGACCGGTCAAATAACAAGTCTTAATACATTTCATTTGGAAATACAGTGGAGTTTGTCAAGTATGCAACAAATATGAGCCAGATTTGCATTTAAACAATCAGTGGTAAGGTATTCTAAGAAAAAGGAAAGGAGGAAATAAAACGAGCTGCTTCCAGAGTGATGGAGGACTCGCCCAATTCTCCTACGTGTATAAAGAAAATGACAACAACAACTATCTTTTGTTCCATACACTTTGAAATCACTAAAGTACAATGCTATATCTTAGCCATCTAAGGCATGCAGGTCTACCAACAATCTGTAATATAGTGAGCAAGTATACCATATATCATCATATCATCACTCAGCCTTGGTGGGGAGATGGTTGCCGCCGGTTGCCAGTTTGAAGAGATAAAACAGAGTCATGAGAGCACTGCAAGAAAAAGACAGACAAATTCGTAATCCTATATACAAACAAAATACGTTTATCTATTAGGGATATACACCCACGAGCAACATTTTACAAAACCCAAACATCCTTAGTTGCATAAAAGTCTACAAATGCATATACTGACTGCAGACACGGTTAGGATCAACAAGCAAGAAAATTATATTGATTACAATAGTTCTTAGCGACAGGTGTGGAGCAATTGGACAAAGTATAGAATAAGTATCCAGTGCTTGATTTCTGACTTCAAATATTGAACATAATAAATAAGCAATGTGCAGTTAAAAATAAATTTTAGAACATGCATAAACAAATTGGGGTGATAGCACATATAATTATTTCTTTTGTTCTAAAATTAATGGGTATGTTGAAGCTTTGATTATTTAATATGAGTTTAAAGAACAAAATTATTTTCATGCATGCATTTACTTTTCAAAAAACATGTGGACATGGATTTATAATCTACAAACTATTTAAAATGCGGGTACTTCTAATCAATCCTTCCATTACCTGATTCCTGCAACAAGACCAGCAGGCATAATCTTGGATGTTTCCAAATATCGCCGCCCCATAACCCCAGTTAGTGTGGCTGCACAAGCTGTTTCACAATATACAAATTAGAAAAAAAAACATAGAGCATCTCCTGCTAATGTGGACCATAATCAGATGAATACAAAGCAATACACATACATTCCCAGTAAAAACACAGAGATACTCTTAGATCCTACACATGACAATGTAATCTGATACATCTTTACCTCTGCTAAAGTTTCTGCGCATACCTTCTATTAATGAGTAAGAGCAAAGCAAGCCATTACAAAAATAGAGCATGCTTTCATTAAAGAACATACAATACATTCATTCAAAAGATACGATTCAAGCTGACGGCTTATGTTTTTGCAACTACAAATGAACCGAAGTTATCAGATTGCTCTTACTGTGCTATAAGATTAAAACACCAAAACGATAAGACATTTGTCCCATTGCGTAAAGCTCACCCATTTAATTCCAATAGCCTGAGAAATTTTAAATACATTTCCAGAAACTCTTGCGTTTTGCAAATAAGAGGTATTATTATAATAAACCATGCACCTAACATATCTTGATCCGTCTATATGAATTCATTGAAGTCTCCGTGTCATTCAACAATATCCATAGATTTCCCAACTACTTGACAGTAAGTCAAAAATACAACTATGTATCACTTCCCCTCCCTCTTACTCTTAAACCTAACCTAATAAATCCCCCAACATCCTCTTCCTCTTAATCACTTGAAATATAAAGCAGTACACGGAAAAGCACCATGGTTGAATATCATGGAAACCCCTAAGGTTGAGTTTAGATAAACTTCTCAACAAACATTTACAGAAGACAAAAAAAAAATGAATCCTAAAGGGCACAATGAGTCGACTTCTCCCACACACGTTAAAACGACATATGCATCGTCACATCTCAACTTCTCTTTTAACTTTTTCATAAGTTGATGCTTGAGATTCAAGAAAATATTGTATGCAATGAGTTTGTAAATGATTTTTAAACAATCATCCTATCACAACTTGCGATGTATGGTAAATTTATTAACTCTTACAGTGACTGCTTTGAAAACCACGAATTCAAGATTTCCGATAGGTTGACAAGATTTAGATTATTTGACAGTGTTAAAATTTTTACACTGATAATGTATAAAAACTAAACTCCTGGTTTCAACTCACTGGAGAAATTTTATTCGACTTACCTTCTTAATTTTTCTTTCTTTCTTCTCCTATTAGCATTATAAGTAGCTCATAAAACAATATAGTTTAAGAAACTAAGAGGATTATCGAGCTGATTCTTTAGGAGAAAACATAAAGTTATTCATGGAAATATCACCGTGACATCCTAACACAGAGAACATTCAAATCCAACGTTTCATAAAATCCAACACGAATCCGGCAAATATACACGTCTTTCCTCACATCAATCTCAACAAACTCATCAAATCACGGATTCTAGCACAGAACTCGTCTCGGATCCAGAATCGAGAACAAGTCAACTATCACACGCGACGAAGCCAAACATCTCCAAACCAAAACAACAACACTACGTAACAATAGTGAAAGGTAGGGAAATAGAAGATACCGGTCTCAAGAACGAGAGCGAAGTAAGAGTTCTTTCGTTTGCCAAAGGCATTGAGACTGATGTAGCCGGCGATGATGAGAAGCAAACCGGAACCGGCGCCTCCGGCGAGAGAAGCTACGCTCCCTTTCGATATGTACGCAAACAGTCCACCACCAACTAGCATCAAACCGTACGGTATCGTGAAGCAGAAGTCGTGCATTTTCTCGGAAAATTCAGAATCCTTCGATCGGAAAAATGATTGAAAATGCGTGTGTGTGTGAGAGAGAGAGAGAGAGAAGGGAAAGGGAGCGTGGAACGCACAAGTCCAATATTATTAACACCTCAATCCCACTTGCTCCTTTAGAATTATTCAGACATTCAACGCTCTTAATTTTTAAAACTACATACATGTTGGATTTTTAAGTCAGAAAAATACACTGATGAAATTGTAAAAATGAGATAGTGTTATTAAACGAGAGAAGACAATATGAAAGATGAGAATTTATAACGTTATTTAAAAGTAAAATATTATACGTGATAAATTCATTAACTTTTTTCTTTTTTCAATTTTTTATACCAATTGCGAATAAGTTTAATTAGTTGGATTATATTCACTTTTATTAAGATGTGTCAGTTTGGTACTCGGTGTCAATCGAGTCTCAACTTTTGAAGAAGTGTTTCAATTAGGTTCATTTCAGACAAAAATTATTAACATCATTAACTTTATTCATAATTTTTTACCACTCAATTTTCAATACTTAATTTTGTAAGTCATTTGAAATATCAATACCATTAACGACGTTAATAATCTTGTTCTGAAAAAAATCTAATTTAAACATATTTTCAAAAATTAGTACTCAATTGACATTTTTTTAAAAAAATATCAAATTGACATATATCTGAATAAAAATAAATACAAAAATAAATATGATCCAACTAAATAAACCTTGTGAATAACTAATAAACTTATGGGAACAATCATATAATTAATGTATTTATTATACATGAATGCCTGCCAGTGAATTTATTTATTTTTAATCAGAGAATAACAAGTGTTTTTTTTTTTTCTTTTAGTTTGACTAAAATATAACTCGAAGGAGATTAATTTGGAATTTGACTTATGATTAAGACTTTAGCGTGCAAAACAAATTGGAAAAGATGCAAACAAATTGTTTTTATCGAATTGTAAGAAATAAATATGTGTAAAGCCTCCATGTTTTTAAGAAGAAAGTTTATATGAGCATAAAAATATAAAAATTTTAATTTACTAATTATCTTTTTATTTATAATATTTGTGTTTCTGTGCATACTTTTTTTTCTATTTAACTTTTATAAAAACAATAACACAATTTTTGTTTATAGTTTTAACATCTTTCTTTTGTATTTCTTTTCCAAAATCATTCCGAAACGATTAAAGTTAATTCAACTCGTCGAACTAACGATTTTCAGTACTATTAAAACAAAAATATCATTTTCAATAAATTAATTATATAGTAAACTATTATCTAAAGTATATTTATTTTCCTTTTATGTTCAATTATTATTAGTATTTAAAGGTTCTCATGTGTTAGAATCAGGAAGGTATAAAAAAAATAAAAAATATTTTGAAGTTATTACTTCTTTCTAGAATTTTATCAAATTAGGATTTTTAACTGAAATTAATATCATAATTTTTCTTACAAAATATATTTGTCTTATAATCTATGACTATATATATAAGATTAATTTCTTTGGTGTCCTTTTTGTATTTTTATCTTTACTTTCTTAATTATTATTGTCTTGTCGTTATATGGTGTTATCATCAGATATTGTCATATTTTACATATTTCTATTTTAATATAGTTATATCAATATATCATCGTATAATTATATCGTTACATTATTTTATTGTCGTATTATTATATTATCATATTAATATATTATGTTATTATTGTATTATCATATTGTCGTATTGTCGTATTATTATTTATAAAATTTTAAAATTTTAAAATTTTAAAATAATAAAATAACATAGAATGAAAATTAAACAAATTGACATAACAAAATTATAATAACATCAATCATTTAATAGTAAGAGTTAGCAAAAGAATATAACATTAAGATTCAATTAAAAATTTTAAATTTATTGAATACTCAATCAATTTTAATAATTTATTCAATTCAAAGTTTTCAAAATTATCATAAATTAAATAATAACTAAACAAATTTTTTATTTCAATTAAAATATACCAAATGATTAATCTATTATCTCATATATGAAATAAAATTAAACATTTCAATAATTTTTACACTTCACACCCTTAACCCTTAACAATATATTCATAGTCATAGCAAGAAAAAATATATCATATATATATATATATATATATATATATATATATATATATATATATATATATATATATATATCCACCATTTAAAAAATAAATAGGACGATTCTATTTTCCCCTACCCTCTCATTCAGAATTACATTCACAATCACAAAACATATTAGGGTTTTGTTTTAGAGACCAAACTTATAGGGATGGTTTTTCTTGTTACCCAAATCCAAACCATCCCCTGGTTCAAGCTCAACCCTTTACACGGTCACAAGCTCCTTCTGCGGAGAGTCACCAAGATTTCGATGTCGACAATTCAGGGTAATTCTAAAAGACCCATTTGCCCGTCTTGTTCCAAACCCACACGAACGTGTCTCTGCTCTCGAATCCTCATACCGTGTCTCCAAAATTCCGTCCACGTAACCATTCTGCAGCACGCTCTTGAGCGTAAGCACCCCCTCAATTCTACCAGAATCGCTAGATTGGGCCTCAAGAATCTCACCGTTGCAACTGTTTCTGATGTTAATTTCCACGCCCGGTTCCAGATTCGCTTGTTGGATCCGGATTGCCAAACAGGTCGTGCGGGAAACGTCATGAATGTACTCCTTTCTCGTTCGTATTGCGAATTTGGAGACACCCAGAAACTGTTTTCTGAGAAAAGCTCTAACTTGAGCGATGCTGATGATGCCGAAAAATGTGGTTTGAGAAATGATCTTGGATGTTTTCTGGAATCTCCCACTCATGCTGAAGTTGAGACTCAAGTGAGTAGCACTGATGGTGCACTGGTGAATGATGAAATTGAGAAAAATGCTGTTTCTCCAAATTTTGGTTTAACTAGAGGTGTGCATGAACATAATGGTAGTCTTGCTATTAATGTTGCCATTGGCAAATATGGTGCCATTAGCTCTCTGTCTCATATCTGGATAGCACAAGCACAATCACAATGTGAATCCCCCAAGTTAAGCTTTGACAATATTTTGGCTTATCCCGAAGCTTCTGAAGCACTCTCAGAAGGGTTTTTGGTGAAGAAGTTTCAAAGAAAGCCACTGAACAGGGATGCAGACTTGGAAGAAGAATGTGAAGAATTTGAGCTGGAGGTTCGTCCTGGATCAGTGCTACTATTTCCCTCTGATAAGGCTGTGAATATTAGTGACCTAGATGCTATTGGTTTTGAGGTGAAGAACTTGATTGTTTTGGATGGAACATGGGCCAAGGCGAAAAGGATTTACAGTGAAAATCCTTGGTTGAATGTTTTGCCCCATGTGAAGTTGGAAGTAAATGAGGCGAGCTTATATAGTGATGTGAGACATCAGCCTAAAGCTGGTTACTTGTCTACCATTGAGAGTATTGTATTTGCCTTGAAGGCAGTTGGGGAGAATCAAGAGGGTTTGGATGGTCTCTTGGATACTTTTGAGTCCATGGTTGGAGACCAGAGACGCTGTAAAGAAGAGAGACTGAGCAAACACTTCTCCAGTTGAGGTCCTTTCTTCTTTAGATTGATCACCTTGAAAAGATGCTTAAACCCAACACAGAAACTATTTAAAATAAATTGTGAACCAAGAACTTTGTCAGAGTTTTTTTGCCTCATTATCCACATCACCATGCAAAACCGCGCAAGAGTCCGGCAAGATTATCTGTATATGATATGCATGGATAATTCATTCTCCGATGAGTCTATTGAAAGTCTACAGATTATTGCTGTGCCCCCATATGCTGAACAAGGACAGGAGCAGTCTGAGTAAAGCAATCGGTTTACTGATTGGAACTGGACTGTGTTTTTGTATCGATGTTTTAGTAGCCGAACGCTCTTTTAAAGATTGGACAATGCACTGAATGGATCTTCAGAATCAAGATAATTTTGCAGTTTTTAATGTTACTTCTGCTACATCTACATGACCTGATCTATATGTTTACACTGGATAAATGAAGACATTATGCGCATTGCGCAGTGCCGTTCTCGAGAAAATAGAGGACAGCCTGTTCCCCTACAGCTTTTGAATATAATCATGGCTGCTCATGCTAACTGGTGTGGACATCAAACCAAGAGACATTGCGAGGATGGAGCTGGTTTGTTATTAATTATACAAAAAACAGCATAAACAAGGCCGAGCAATCCAACGACTTAATGGTGATATTGTAAAATGGAGTTAATTGTACACAAAAAACATGGAAAAGAAAAAAAAAAACAATAAGAGGGGGAGGAAAGGAAAAGACTTTACCCGCCTCAATTCACCAGATACAGATATCTGTTATCAGAAATCAGTTTGTATACAGATCTTTGTAAAACTTGCTACGATGGGTTAAATGTAATTAGATTCAATTTAGCAGACTTCATGTGTAGAATCTGTAGATGCACATTGTGTAAATCACTTTTAGTACTTCAATACAGAATAGGTCAACCCAGAACTTCTCATTTAGCCTTTATTTCGATTCTTCTACTGTTAGCATAGACGGATTTGAGTATATGAAATGTAATGAAAGTTGAAATAATCCATAATGTGACTCTATTCTTCGATTGCTAATTTACATTCCATCATGTCCCATTTACTCTTCGGCACTTTGTTAATTAGACCTTCGGACATCCCAGTAATCATCATGGCTTTACTCTTTGCAAGGATCTAGAATCATATCAACAATCTGAATGCCAGTCCTGAATATAAAATGCATACATTTTTCACTAACCAGTAAGCAACCCAATTTTTTTTGCTGTACATACAGAAACCAATCTTACAGGTTCAGACTGAACAGGCAACGGCATAAATTGCAAAGAGACAACTGGCCTTATGCTCAATTTACTGACTAGTCCAAGTCCTTAAGAGTATCTAAGTATATCTAAATATATGTTATGTACTAGGAAAACAAGCGGCAATATACTGAAATACCTGACTTTATCCATTCTGCCGCTAGTGATACCATTGTAAACTAAAGTATTGTTTCATCATCTATATTTTTACCGAACTTATTCTGATTCACACGGTTACGGAGTAACAGTTGCAGATACAACTATTAGGGTATCATAAGTGTACTTCTGAGTTCATGTGTCTTCTGATCAACGCATCCTGAGCTGACCAAAGAGTTTATCCAGATATCATCAACTTTTACTGAATTGTCATCATCGTTCCTGTGCCAACTCCAGAGGGCATGAGTGGAGTTTACAAACTTCAGCTCACCGTGACCAAAACTGGCTTCACGGAATTCTGACCACTTTGGTTGTGGGTTTATATATCTGTCAATAAACAATCTTGTAAGGACACATCTAGGAACAATGAAAGAAAAACAAATTTCAGGCAGCATGCATCTGATAAACCTCAATATAGCTTTTTTTTCACGTAAACAATTCAGAAAACAGATTCTTGGAATGTTCCTGGATCTGAAACTTACTTCCGAGCTAAGCCTTCCCTGTTTCCTCCATCACCTATAGTTATATGGACCGCACCACAGGGATCCAATCTTCCATTATACACACGTTTCTGACAATCAGAGTATTAAAACCCAGTTTTCATCAAATGGGTGCTTACAAAGAAAATAATATGCTAAAGCATAAATACATACCGAACGTTCATAAGCGTGAACATGACCAGCAAGAACTAAATCAACACTAGCGTCATAAAGCAACGGCTCAATAGCTGCCATCATATCATCCCCTGCACCTTGATGAGCCTTGTTACTATTATACCACGGTACATGAAATGACACAAGCAACCAAGGTGTTTTTACCCTATCTACCTTTGACAGATCTTCCTGGAGAGAAGGATGAAGAAAATCAAAGGGTGAAAAAAAATATATCAACAAACATGATTCTGTAACTATTTTTTCGTGATCAAGGCTCGCAACACACTAATACAACTATAGTAATTCTTGATGAATAGGGAAAATCAACTAACCTTTAGCCATCTATATTGTTCAGAGTACACATCATAATCTTCATAGGAGCCAAGCATAATAACATGGACACCAGCAACTTCAAAAGAATAATAGAGATTTGAAGTCGAACCACTTTCCTCAAATGGCATTTTCCATCTGGAATTATAGGACACAAACTTGTCCGTAAACAATAGTATGTTCTCTTCTTCGTGGTTTCCCTCTGTCACCATCCATGGCCTTGTACTAGCAAGCGGCTCCACTAGTTCACCAAAACTGTCCCACAGATGCTGCATACAATCAGCATATGAAAGGTCTCCTGGAAGCAGGTAGACATCATATTGAGATTGGTCAATGTGATCCAATGTTGATTTAGTCCAGCCAGTCTGACCAAGATCACCAGCCACAGCAAAAACAATTGGAAATTGGTTAGGAGGGGTTTTGAGCTGGAACTCAGGACCCTTTCCCCCACAACGGTAAAAGTACACAGTGTTATCTTCCAAAGGTCCAATTACAACATGGTGTATCATTCCTGAGGTATATAACATATAGTTATAAGAAGTGAACTCTCCTTCAGCAATTGAGTCATATCTCCCAGGTAATGTTCCGTATTCTACATATGATGGTGAACGTTTATCATCGGTTATCCAGGTAACTCTAATGTGCTTCTCTCCTGCCAAAGAAATGTGTACCTGGAACAAACAATTGACATCAAAGAAACTGAAATTTAGTAGTCACAATAAATGTACATGACAAAGGAAGCATGGTTAACAGTTCACTGTATATTTGTCTCATAACTGGGAAATGATTTATAGAAAGCGAAACAAACCATTTATGTTACCAAATAAGCAGATAAGCAATAATCATTATTTGTTTACGCACAGTCTCACTTTTAAAAGGCCACCAGAACGAAGAGCAAATAGGTAAATTACAAACAAACTACACAATTACAATCTCTAACACAAATTTGAGCTCAATATCAAGCTAGAAACTGGTATTCTCCATTTAGAAGCAAAGAACCATCTACTTCCAATTATTAGATCCAATAAAACAAAACAAACAGCTTTCAGTGTATCACGAAATAGAAAACAATTTGAAAATATAACCCAACAGAATACAGTAATCCAATCCAAAACAAAAGAAACCAGGTACTATAAGGATGATCAAATAGGAAATAAATAACACAGAACTGGAAAAAAAATGAAAACGAGGTTGATTGACCTGTTGAGGATAAGAGGAGTGGGCCTTGGAAATTGAATACCGTGAGAAGGTTAAGGTTTTACGAGGAAGAGGGCGAAGGTATTCAGATTCAACCGTGACGGTTGAAAAAAGAAGCGTCAGAATCAGAAGAAGTTTGTGGTTTGGTCGTTCCATATCAGTATCTACCTGAGACAACATTGTACCTGCTTCCACTTCAATCCTTCTTTCTACTTTCCATCCTAAAGTCCAACCATCCCATGACATCAGCAAATTTGTCGTTGCGTCACTTATCCTAGTATAATCGAATTCACCGTTTTTTTTTTCATTTTCCAGCTCATATAAACATTAACCTTCTACGTTTTCTATTCAAAATAAAATAAAACATTAATATTGAAAAAAACCGCTTGCTTTTAAAAAGTTGAACATTTAAACGTTTGATCACGTGATATTCATAACGATTTTATTACTATTTTTCATCGGAGGACTAAATATACCGAAAAGACTAAATATATTAAGATTAATTATTATTTCATTCAAAAATAAATTACGTACGAAAATATCAAGATTGAATTTATTAACTCAAGTTATCATATTAACAGATATTTTTATTGAATTTTTACAAAGATGGATAATTGATTCTATTTATAAAGAATTTGGTTTATACTATTTGTATGCACCAACTTAAAAAAGAATGTTAAGATATCATTACTATTTTGTATTTTGTTTTTATTGTTATTAGTCTTCATACGTATTTTTGTCTTAGTTTATATTTTTTTTATTATAAATACAGTCTATGTGTATTTTTATATTGATTTCAAACCCTAGTTTTGATAAAAATTTAAAATACATATTTATGCATACTAAAAATATATTCAAGTGTTTAACATTTTAGTCGTGGACAAAGGATAAAATGTTAATTAAAAATAATATTTATTTATGTAATATATGCAATTCAGAACAAACAAAAACAGGTATCTTTAGATGATACATGTATAATTTGTCATGAGCTCGGTCTTTAGTATACACCGATACTGTTTAGTTTGGATGAAAAAGAGACAAAGGAAAAAAAAATAAGAAAATGAAAAAATTATATAAATATCATCAACCTATTTTAAAATAAAAGAGAGGGTGTTGTGAACTTCTAAAAATAAAGTTGTCTTTGTACACTTTTTTTTATTAAGCGTTCTTTTTATGGAAATTTATGGTTGAAAATAATGATGAATAGATAATTAAAGAATACATATTGATACCATTAGGTAATTTGTTTTTTATGCGTTATGAGTTATTTTTATGTATTTTTCACTTTTTATTAAAATCTTGAAGACTAAACGTGTTTGTTTTTTCTATTCGCGTCGAAAGCCTTCAAAAGTAATATGGATGATATTGAGTGGAACACGACACTTTACTTAAACTTTCGTTCTAATATCATACAATTGTTAAACAAGTAATAAATAATATAATTATCTAAATATTTTAAAAATTTAAGTAACTGAAAATCATATTTAACATGGAAATAATTTTTTCATTAATAAAATTCGTCTTTTAAAAGGTATTTTTAGGAGACAATATAAAAAATTCATTAGGTGACCTTTTACCTTTTTTTTTTCACATTGACAATGTTAATATATATATATATATATATATATATATATGTATAAATCATTTAAAAAAATATAATAATAATTTCATAACTGATTTTAGTTATTATGTACTAGAGAAATATATGTATTACTGTATTATTGTTTTATAATAACACACAAAATTAAAATTATAAAAATAAATATAATTACAAAATATAGTTTTTATTTATATATAGTTATTTCAGAAAAAAATCAAATCGAAAAAAAGGATAAACAAGATATGAAAAGATAAAAAAAAGAGAAATACCAGAATTAAATTAAATTATATAACATTATCAAATAAATGTATGAGCAAGTAAAAATTTAACCTCTTATTTTTATTTAAATCTTGATTAAACGGGTAGAACGACGTCGCTTGGGAAGGGGACGTTGGCCATTCCAAACACAAAAACCCTAAACCCTAAGCGCAGTTCAGCGCGAATGCCAGAAATATAAATACTTTCTTCTCTTTCCCTGTTTTAATTTCGTTCCTCTGGAGAGAAGAACGAGAAGAAGCATAAACAGAAGAACCAAGACCAAAACAGTTTAAGCTTGGTTTTGGTGCTAAACCCTAACAATGGCGACCTCCTTAGCCTCGCAATTAGAAACTCTAAGGTCCTTCGCGAAAGCCGACGCCGAGCCTCTAAAGAGGCCGTTCACTCGTCCTTCAATATTGTTCGATCCCAAAGAAGCCGCCGACATCGATATCGAAACTCTTTTCTCCATCGCTCTTGAAGGTCAATCTTCTCAATTCGCTTCTCATTTTACTCATTCTCTTTTCAACTAAGCTGGTGCAACTGAAATTCAGCTAATCCATTCAAGTTTTGCACTATGCTAGTCGTGACGAATGGTTTATATGGAGCGTGTTGCTACTTTATGTTCTGTTTTGGTATTGATTTTGTTTTATGTTTGGTTGCGTTTTGCGCTATTTCAGGTTTAGAGGTTCTTATTGGCAAGGATGAGCGGTTTAGGAATTATAAAAACGATTTGTTTAGCCACAGGAGTAAGGAGTTGGATAGAGAGTTGTTGGGAATAGAACAGAACAATCAACTTAATGTCTCCATTGCTTCGTACTTAAGACTGCTTTCTGGATATTTTCTTCTTCGGCCTGCTCTTAAAACGATTGAGTACTTGATACGTAGACACAAGTGAGCACTTTATTTGATTTCGATATCTTACGGTTGCTTGAACACAGTATTATGGATTGTCTTCTTCTTCGAGTTGTTGGGCTGATAATCACATTTTGGCCCTGCCTCCTTTACCTTTTCTGTTTATTTTTTTTATGTGGTCTGTTTTGAGTTTCAGGATTCATGTGTACAACGTCGAGGAATTGATTTTGTGTTCTTTGCCGTACCACGACACACATCCATTTGTTCGAATAGTACAGATACTTGATACAAGGTTAGAAAGATATGATTATGCGTTTTTGGTTTGCTTGTGATGTGCACTACTTGTCTGGCTTCTGATGTGAACTACTAGATTGGCTTCTAATGTCTCATGTAATTTCTGTAAAGGAATACTAAATGGGGGTTTCTTGATGGTGTTAAAGCGTCTGGTGCACCGCCGCCTAGGATGGTCATCGTGCAGCAGTGCATCCGTGATAAAGGCATATTAGATGCTCTATGCAACTATGTAAGTAATTTTTTTTTTTTGTGTTTAGTTGTGAATTTGGAAGTGGTCTACTGGAATCTAAAGATATCAATGCATTTGGTTACAGGCATCTCCGTCTAAAAAGTCTCAACCTTCAAGGCTTTTTATTGGTTTTTGTACTGCTGTTTTTGTTGAGGTTTTGGGTACTGTTGTAACTGTAGACGATGATCTTGTAAAGAGGATACTTCCTTTTGTGGTATCTGGTCTTCAGCCTGGCACTAATGGGGTTTCAGATCACAAGGTTAGATTCCAAGGAAATTATCTCTGGATTAGAATTTAGTACTGATTATATTTAGACATCATACTGCAATGCATTTTGTGATTACTTTCTCACTAGTTGTCTGTGTAATTACTTGCCGATGGTAGACTTACTGAATTTGCTTTTCTGTTCTAAAATATCATCTAGCGCAAGAATACTCATCACTAATATCATCTAGTACAATATTACTCATCACTAACAAGTGGGGCTAAACCTCTCCGTTAACAAATGTTATTCACTGTTTCTTTGTCTATTGTCTTGAAGTATTTCGTGCATTCTTTATAATTTGTTTCCATAAATGTAGAATATGCTCAGACAAGCTCATGTTATAATCTATATGATATGTTCAAGCAATTGATATCATAGTATTATTTCGTATCTGATCCTTTTGCTTTTCAAAACCCTTGTACTCTAGAATAGTGATGTCATACTATTCTACAATTCTATAATGGTTGACCCTGCCGAGTTGGATGAAGCTTGGTTGTTTTATTTTGAGTTTTAGTATCTTTTCTTTATTGGATAGGCATTTTTCTTATATTATTTTATTTTGTGAAAAAATGATATGGCTTTAATCTGATAACTCATGATTTTTCCTTTTCCATAGTCAGTCTGTGATGAAGATTGAATGCTAAATAGTTGAACATATTGTTTATTTTTTCATTGAAAGCAGAAATAGAATTAATTCATAGAAAGGCCTTCCAATCTCAATCCATATTTGTAGTTGCGATAGAGACTCTACTAAAATTAATTTGCACTGAGTGGCAAAGAGAGACCATAATGATCTGTTTCTAGAACACACATGTTGAGGGAACTGTGTTATCACAACCATAAACTGTGATTATATTATATGTATGCTTGACCTCTTTTGAGGCCTTATTTTATCTATTAAAATGTGGGGTTTTAGGTGTAGAGGGAGGTAAAGTAGAAAATAGAGACTTGGAATGATCCTATACTGGTCATAATTATAATGATTTGCAATGTCATGGTATATTCTTAAATAAAAAACTCTAACTCTAACTCTTTATTACATTAATCACTGAGCAATCTTAAGATATTGTGAAAATATTGGCAAACTAATACTAAAACATGATCTAAGATAAAGTAAATTATTTGACATATTCTAACAATTTTTGTGCTACGTTTCTTGGTACTTTCTGAAACAATTGTCTTTTCAAATTTTCCTCATATGCAGGCTGGTTCTTTGATGATCATTGGTTTGCTTGGAAACAAAGCGGCATTAGCTCCTAAACTTTTGAATGGTTTGATACGTTCAGTTGCTGATGTTGCTCGTGGCGAGGCTATAGAGATGACAGATATCTATTGGTTTCGATTGTCCCTTATTACCTTAATCAATCTTGTTCAGGTACTTGTGTAATCCTGTATGTTTGCATATAGTTTAAACGGAGGCATTGGTCAATTTTTGGGTGGTAAATAGAGCTTATCCAATTTCCTTTCACAATGCAATATCTATTTCTGAATATTGTTATATTTTTATTTTAACTTGTTATGTTGGAATTTTCTTAGTTTCAAAATGTTGAAATACTCCCAACGAAGGCCTTGGAGGTTTTAAATAAAATAAGGTAGTCAAATTGAACTGATCAACTTTTACATAGTCACTATCCTTGAACTTTTCCCTTCTCTTTATTTATATTTATACCTTAGTTAATCCCTTTTAATTATGTAGGGACCTGGCAGGGGTTTTATTAGAATTATCTAAGGAGTTCAATATTGAAAAGTTTCTTCGTGTGCTTTTGGACTCCCTGATTGACTGCAGGTGAGCATTGTATGATTGTCTTTCTTTGCATATATGCTTCAAGTCATATTTTATTGTGTCTTGTGTTGACTCTAACAATTACGGATTGCAGTTCTGATGAATACTGTCAGCAGACTTTGCTATCCTTGGTAGAAATTGTCCCCATAAACAGTTTTGTTTCTCATGTGGTCACAACGATTCTTTCAACTTGTGTGAAATTATCACAAAAAGTTGGTGACTCGACTTCTTCCATGTCAGGTACATCTGATTTTGAATTGTAAAGAGTTCATTACTTAGTTCTGTACCCCAAATTATATATCTTGTTCTAATTCATAAGGTTGAGCTTAATAATAATTCATATTGAGAGTGAGTCAATGAACCTTTAGAAGCTTCTGTAAACAATTTTTTTTATACCTTTTTGGATTTTCTTCTGAATTCTGAAAGCAATGTTCATGAAGAATTTTAAGTTATGGGTAAATTTTCTTTAACTGTTAAGTTTGAACTTACTTTGTGTTTGTATTAGCTTATTTTTGAGGCTAAGAAGCTTTGTTTGCTAGCTTATTGGGAAATTATTTTCCCGAAACAGAACTTTTTGTGTAATATATGCATGATGTTAAAATCCTATACTAGCACTGGTTAGTTTTCTGTATCAGTATTATGTAAGAAAAGGCGTGTATTGTGTATATAAAAAGTAAGAACTGGCATTTGAAACAACAGAACAAAGCATAGCATTATACCGAATGCTGACATTACTTCATTCATACTGCGTGGTAAACTCCTTTTAATAGGAAGCCAAACTCTTGGATCACACTGTTGAAAATGATGCCATTATCAAGGAATTTTAGTCCATTCTTCAATAGTTTAACCCTGTATGAAACATGGGAAAGAAAATTAGAATTTGAATTTGAACTCTAATGCCTTCAACAGGGGAAGTTTTATTTGTTTAGAAACTACACACTCATCTTTGCTATACTTTCATCTTTGAATAGCATGTATGGATTTATAAGGAAATCCAAAGACAATGAAAGAAGATGAATGGTAACACAGGGAATTGCATATACTACTGTTCAATACATTCAGGCTGCCAACAATCCGTGTGGACACTAACTCTATTTTGTCCAAGTTTGAGTGTGGAAAGGCATCATAGTTATGATATATCTTAAATAACCCATTAGTTAAGTTATGAACTTGTTAAATAACACATTAAATCATTAAAATGTGTGCTTTATATGTTTTCAATAGTTGGTTTATATTTTTATTTTGTTATAATGCTTTTTGTAATCACTTGGCTCTCTACTGGCTTTATGTTTTCTACTAGAAAAATCTACAATTTGTCTGTTAATATTTGCTGCTTAGGTTATTTCTCATAATGTTGGTTTGTCAATTGTTGGTTAGCTGGCTGGGCGAAGAAGATTCTGATTATTTTCAACACAAAGTACCCTTCTGAACTACGTGGTGCAGTTCATCATTTCCTTCAGGCATGCTCATGAATTTTCTGCTTTTCAGTTCTCATGCACTGTGAGATAGTTTATAATGTGTTCAACTTTGAATATGTTTAACAGGAAAACAAAGTTCGTTCCAAGAAAGATGATTCATTGTATAAGGTTTTGTGTAAGTTGTTAGATGGAAATTTGGATTCTGCACTTGATATCTCAGACTCAAAAGTTTGGTTTGGCCTGTATCATCCGAAGGTATCTACTATTGCTCTTCTATTGAATGTGGTTTATATAAATCTATGTGTATTATGTACAATAATGATAAATTTTGATATGTTACAGGCTGATGTTCGTCGTGCTACACTGCTTGATTTAGATTATTCTGTTATCCCGGAAACCAAGGCTGGTTCAAAGGTATACCTGCTCTTCTAATTTTCCCATCCTTCAAAAAACCTTATGTTTCCATTAATTTGTATTCATTTATGACAATGTTTGAAAAGCATTAAATTCTGTTTCCTCCTTTGTTTGGTATAAGTTACACCCAGTCTCTCACCACTTAATAACATTTATAAACCATTTAATTTTCTCATTACTGTCCATATTTAATGTATACTTTGAATATATAAACCATTTAATTTGATGTATAATTTGAAAATATAAACCATTTAAGTTTCTTCTTACTGTCCATATTTTACAATATTTTTGACATATATAAATTTTGGTAGTGTGTTATTTTAATTCAATTGTTGTTTCAACCAAAAATTAATTTTGTAATGAAGCAAGATCGAGTGTAAGTTAGAATGCTGTAAATTGATTCCTCCTGGTTTACAGTACTTGTAATTTCTGATTCTGGTGGCATATTACTTTTCTTTGTTTTTATTTGTAGGACATGGTTGAGATAACAAATGTTGATGTCAAATACTAGTTTTAAAATACCTTTTTGTATTTAGAAATATATTCTGATATATTCAGTTTCCATTTTGAATGATCTGAACTGAGGTACATTAGTGATCTAATATGGCTTTGTTAATAAGGAAGTTCTAAGGTCACTGATTTTGGCGAGGTTATAGGTAGATTTTTGTTAGAATATTTAATTTGTTAGATAAGGTGTATAAGATGAGAGGAGTATATCTGCCTCAAAAGCTACCTGGAGCCCAGTATAACGTCCATACAAATCTGTCAAAACTCAAATGAAACCCCTCTGTAAACTGAGCCTTGTCCCATGATGAAACCAAGGGCACAAGTCTGTCCAAAGAACATGCCATGGCAGAGAATGGTTGGTAAGAAAGTTTTGTATCACCTTGCAATGTCTGAATACGAATGGAAAATGCAAGTAAGAAGTGCGCTGTTGGTACCAGTCCAAAGGTCTGGTTGTGGTAGCATTGAGTAGTTTATTAATTAGTTCTTGGTCTTCCATAATAAATTATATCAATAAGCTATGCATCAATTGATTATCATTATTGTTTATAATTGAAGTCTTTGACTTTTGACTAACCACAAGACACATCTTGGTTATCAGAATCTTATAAACGTTCAAGAGGCCATATTAAGACTGCTAGATGATAAAGAATTAACAGTTGTTCAAGCAGCTTTACGTGTTGATGGCTTGCCAAATGTAATAGATTCTTCTAAGCTTCTTGATGCACTACTGAATGTGCTAAAAAGATGCATGGACAAACTGCTTTCAGGTAATTGGTGGTATATTATAAATAATTAGGTAGAAGTTTATCCTATATGTTTATGTTGTATTGTGGCACTACAATGAATGCAGCGTGCATTGACTTATTGATATATTGGGAAGAGGATTTTGTTCTTTGAATGCATTCTTGGTGGATTTTGATTTATGAATGTTAGTGGTGGGAGTTATGCTTAGAGAAATAAATGTGGTCTTATAAATGTCTAGGTCTCCTTGGCGTTTTTTGAATGTGTCTATTATGGGATTAATTTGTTCATTGATCTCATTCTTGTCCATTTCTTTGTTGAAGTGTGTCTGGGGTTCCATTTGTATGTTTATTTGTATCAAAATATGCGTTTCCTTTATGATGACTGGATTTGGTCATATGATTCCTTTTGGAGTTTTTCTTCATATGATGATTCAAGCTGTCAATGCTCATCTTAGATTGTACAGTCAATTATTAAGAAAACTTTAGTTGGATAATGTCTGTATTAAAATTTAAATTAGAAGAATGGAAGCATAGAGATGGGTTGGATGGTTCTAGTTCACCAAAACATGATCTGCGGAATGTATAGGTTGTTGCTGTTCTACTGTTACTAGTGTATATTTGTCTTCACAAAATTACAGCTTGTTGTTTCCTGTTTTGGTCTAATAAACTTATTCCAGTTCTGTTATATCCATGGATATGGATGAATTTGGCTTCATAGAGATGTTTGTGTTTTGGTAGTCTTTAATCAAATGAACTTAGCTTGTGTCCGTATTAGAGATTCATTCAAGGATTATGCATCTAGCCATAAAGTGTCTGGGGGAATTAAATAATGGGAATAAAACAAGTACTTTGTGCTCTTTCTCCACTGCATCTTTTATGCACCGCATTTTCTTGTAGGTTCTGCTGATAACGACAGTCTAAATGGTGAAGTTGCTCTCACTTGTTTAAAGAAGACTATCTCTTACTTCAGTGATCATTCTGATTACTTGAAAAACGTTGCTGCTATGATTTTTCCATTACTCATTGTTCTACCCCAGGTAGTGGCTAAATTCAGATTTAGTTTGTATTTTGGATGAAAAATTTATTATATTTTGATCTTGTTTCTTCTTTCTAAATTGTTTTTATATTTCCCTGGCACTTATTTTGCCTTGTGCAGACACAGAGCTTGAATTTAAAGGCTTTGGCACTAGTCAACAAAATCAACTGGCCACTTTATAAGAATGTTTCCATGGCTTCGTCTGGAGAAGTGGTAAGTATCTGCTTTTGAACTAGTTTGCTCTAAATTTATATTTATTGTATAATATACAGTAAGAAGAAATTTAAATCTATTTGTCAGAAAAACCCAAGTCTGTCAAACTCAAGATTCTGTAGGATTGGCCAAAGTGTCTAGGACATGAACATTATATGTTACTAGTATTGTGAAATGCTTGAGCAGAAAGGTTCCTTAACTTTATTTATAATGGTACAGTAGTTGAAGGGAATAATTAAAACTTACAAGATCCCTTGACTGCAGGAAAGAAAAATAAATCTGATATAAATGAAATAATTTTATAAATACAGAAAATATTGGACAAATTCCGATAACTAAATTAAATCCCATAGTAGTACATGTATAGCAGAGTTTTATCAAAGTCATTAGTTATTCATCAGTAAGCACAGCCACTCCTAAATATGTTTGTCAAAAGAAATTGGCAATCACCATTCGCTTTACTGACTCTTGGATGTAAAATTGCAGGCATCGATAGCTGGAAGTTTATCTTCAATTAACTTGAATATTGTCAATAAAATGGCTGAAAATTTCTTGGTCCATCCTGAAGAGCATGTTATATGGTTTGTGGAATGCTGCAGTGATTTAGAGTTGTCAAAGACACTCTTCATTTTTGTTCTCTTGCAGTCTCTTTGTATAAAACCAAAAGGTTTGCTTTCTCCTTCTGTTTTTGAATTACATATTTTCAGAAATAGTCCATGTCAAAATATTGGAGTAAATATTGCACATTTGCTGTACAGTAAAAATAGATTGATCGGATAATGAATATAGATTTGTTTGTCATAAACTTGTTATTAATTGACTTTGTTTCTTGTGATCATAGATGAAGACATTTGTGCACTATTTGAATGTCTATTTCCTATACTAAAGGCTGAGTGGGAAACTCAAGTAGCTGCTGATGTCGTATTGGATGAGGTACATACGATTTACTTGCATGCAGTTTTTCCTAGTTCATTTTTTGTCTTGTTTTTCTCTGTGCTGAGAAGCTAAATTTTAGTTGTTACTGTTTCAATTTTTGGGAATTCTTTTGCAGTTCAATTCTGAAATGCTAGAGTGGGAGTGCAAGGATTTCTTTAAAGATCTTTTGTATGCCAATCTAAGGCCTATTAACGTGAAGGTTATGATTTGCATATTTTGGAGGCTGTTAGAACTACTACTATCTGTAGCACCTTCTGACATTCTGCTGGTTAGGAATTCCTTTGCCATTTTTGTAATCCTGTAATCAATTTGTCTTATGAACTTGCTTTCCTTCTCAGAATTTTTGACTAGACTCGTTTTTTTCATCACTGATCGGATGAATGAACCTTTTTCAAAATGCAGCGTGATGGTGATAAGTGGGTCAGCAAGATAAGGAATTTGTTTGTTTTTTTTGCCTCCTCAAAATTGAAGCATGCATTTCGTAAACACCTCCATCACTTAGCAGTGCAGTGCAGAATATCTCCTTCTTGTCTCTTGTCCAAGTTTTTCACAGAGGAAGGTTGCTATATACTTTATCTTTTTTGTTTGATTCTCACCATGTTTTCTTGTTAGACAATGTTTTTGTTCCTTCTGTTGTGTATATGCTGGATTGTATTTTTTGCCCAACGGGCTGTATTATTCATATTCATTATCATTGCAAACATACCCAATGCCAAATCATTTTACGAGAGAACAATTTAAGATGCATTGATTCTTGTATTCAAAGTATGTAGGATGCTTAGAGAAACAAATATCAGAGAAGCCCTCTTCTCATAAAGTATTATACTTTTTCAAGTGAGAATAGAATAGTTTACTTGAAGATTAAATTTATGAGAAAAGTTACTTGAGAGCAAAGTTGTCAAACTCTCAAGTTAACTTTAAACTCTTTCGAGTTTGTGATCCTAGACTGAGAAAACGAGTTAACTCACTATTAAACTCTTTTCTGAGTAAACCTGGGTAAATTCTCCTAAATCTTTAAGCACTTCTAGCAAAAGCCCCTTTTATCCTTTCATCTACTTTTGTGCAAATGATTTCTGTTTACTTGGAGAAGAGGAATTTTATTCTTTGGAACCATTAGTTTGAAGTTGCTATTGAAGTCATCGTGAGTCTTATACACTGTCAAATGATTCTAATTTTTTATTCAAAACTGAAAGATTTTGGTAGAGTCAATGAGGCTTATCTCACACCAAAAGAGCTTTTGTATATCTTTTTCTGATTCTAATCCACAGCATTAATATATTTTTAATTGATGCATATATGCCCATCCAAAGTTGGTGTTTTTCCATCTATGCAAGTGCAGTTGTTTTATTATAGTTTTGTTATTTTTTCGGGGGAAGCTATTGAAATCATGGTAGCTTGAATTCATATTTCCAAACTGTGTAGGTATTCTCTAGCTAACATTTTATGGTTCAGAAGTCATATAAGTTCCAATTGGCTTAATTTTTAGGTTGAATATTCTATTTGCAGGTGTTTCTGCTGCAGTCCAGGTTGAAAGTCTTCAATGCTATGCATATCTTTGTAGCCTGGAACCAGATAATTGGAAACTTGGACTTTTAGCTGAATTCCCTTCTGTTCTTGTTCCTTTAGCGAGTGATACTCAGGTACAATTCTTTGTTAGCTTTATTCTCTAGACTTGGTATTTATTCCCCTCTTTTCTGTATACTGCCAATCTGTAATTGTTGGTACATTGTCTTGTCAATGTATCTCGTTATTTTTATTCATGGTTTTGCTGTTTTATCTTTTTCTTTCTTTAAATTTTTGTGGGAGTGTTGTTGGCTGCTGATAATTTCCTTTCATCTTTCTAATTTCTTCCAGAATATAAGGGTTGCTGCCATGGACTGTATTGATTCATTGTACACATTGTGGTGTCATTTTGAGCATGCTGGCAAGAAAAATGGTAATATGTTAGAATAATTTGAGGTAGTCCGCAATTCTTTATTAATTTCACTTTAGTACTTTGTAAGTATCTAATAATGATAAGAACAGGGAACAATGCCTCATGGTTCCATTTCGTGGGCGAGCTTCTCTCCCTGATGAGTCAGCTGAAAACATTCATATTATCCGACAAGAAATTTCTTCCTTCACTATTTGCATCCGCTTTGAGCTCATCCTTTACAAACAACTTGGAACATCAAAACATTTTAGTACCTCAAAATGTTGAAAAAAGGTATTTTTGATGTTATGATGGATATTCTTATTATTCTTATTTCAATAGCTGCACTTTATTTCTGTAGAACTGTTTTTTATATTCATTGCTTTAGCTGCTGCTTTGTGAAATATCTTTCCACATACGTGATCTTCTTAAATGTGGAGAACATTTGGATGAACTCCCCTTTTATTTTGTTACTAAAATCTAAATGATGTTTGACAAATGACTAGTGGTGATCATGGATTGGATTCCTGAACATCCATTATAGATCCAATCCAACTTTGCATTCCTTTGGCCCAACCCAACCTTTCTTGACCTAGGTTCGAATTGACTCTACTTGATCTGGACTTGGCCCAACTTGGGCCCGCACGACTTAGCTTGATTTTGTCTCAAAGTAACTTGTACGTAGATATGTCAAAACAGCCTGTCCTACCCAACCCACCACGGGTTGGCCACTTAGTGAGCCAACCCAACCCGTCTCAGTTATTATTGAGCCAAAAAAATTTGAACCTGACCCGGCCTACCACGGTTTGATGAGTTAAACGGGTTGACTCACTGGTTTACCCAATTAAAATCTAAATAAACTTCAATACAATTCAAAATGATGTTAAACTCCAAGTACAAATTAAAATCACAAAAATTCAAATTACTATCTAACAACAAATTACAAACAACCCAACTCAAATGCAGAGCCCAACATAATAAAAAAACCCTTGTGTGATCCTTTATCTTGGGGTTGGTAAGCAAACCCTGTTCACCATTATCTAGGTTTTTCCTAGCCCAACTTGACTTAGGCCAAATACGAGTTGATCTAACCTAGGTTTGGCTTAACCAAACTTGACTTTGGTGTGGTCAGGTCCAAGTTGTCTTAAATCTTCTTGATTTTGAATTTTCAAATCCAGAAAAATCCAATCCAAGTTTAATTAAATGGATTGGACTTAAAATCCAATCCTCTACTTATACACTGCTTTTGCTATTTGTTTGGTTGATATGTGGTTAAATAAAAAACTCTTAAGGTTGCAATTAAAACAACCTTTATGGATGCCTCATCCAAGGCTAGCTTGGGTTAACCACTGCTAAAACAAATTTATAAACTCCCTATCATGCCTAGGACTTCCACCAGCCTTGGAGTGTGGCAACTGTATATGAACCCATACATTTTATAATTTGGGTTTGGGCCCAACGCAGCCACAAAGAATCGGTGTTACGGAGAGGGTTCCCTCCTAGTTATATCATATACTTTGGCTCTATTGCTTGTCAGTGTGGGACTAAATCTCCGGCCTTGTGGTTGCAATTAAGGCAGCTACACAAATGGCTGCACTTAAGACAAAGGACTCTACAAGTGGTTCTACTTTGCCCTTGCGACAGCTTGGATTTCTATATGTGATTTGGTCACCTTAACTATTTTGTGAATTAATATTTTTATATTAGAGGATGAAATAGGTGTAAATTGGTCCACCTTACAGATGTACAGTCACATAGATTTAACATTGTTTTATTTGATTTACAATAATGTTTTCTTTTTTGTTTATTAGTTTACAATCTGCTTAATGTTTCAGATTGTGGGGCTTATCTTTGTTGTGGAGTTTAAGCTGTTGTTTAGTTGAGATGGAGAGGGGATAGAATAGGTTTAGCCATTTAGGAATATTCAGTTTTTCTTGGTTCTGATACTTACTGTCATTGTTTGATGCAAATTTCTGAGTCATCTTGTAGCTTTCTCCATCTTAGACCTTTTTGTTTGTTTGTTGTTTCAATTTTTACTTTTTGTGAACAATGTTCATTTGTACTAATTTTTGAGATCCTTTATTCCACATTGTTTTCAAACATATCTGTTCAGGTTTGATCAGCCTACGAAAACAAGAATCATAGGCTTCATTTTGGGTTCCACGCTGAAACTCTCTAACTATGGAAAGGTTTGATGTCTTCACTCTCTTCTATTTTGCTATTTATCTTATAGCTATAGATATTAGATAGTGATACATATGAAGGTTTCGTATGTTCCTTTCAGATTAACAGTGTTAATACATATGGGTAACTTACTTGTTTATGTGCCTTGCAGCTAATGATTTTATCCTTGTTCAAAGGAATTGGGAATGCCCTTATGAATGTTCCAGAAGTTGGTTCTTTGTTGTTCACTTTTCTTAAGCAATACTATGAAGAGCTCGGTCTGTCTTGTCCAAAATTGTCAGACAATGAAATTCAGATAACGAGCCTTTTGCTGGAGGTTTGTATTTTGTGTTTAGTTTTAACTGCTGGAACCTTTATTATGAGATTAAATTTGAATTTGTTCCACTTTGTTTGTAGAGCTGTGCTATGTCATCTCCCTCTGGTGGAAATGATCTACAAGATCTTTTACTGAAAGCATTGCGGGTGAGATACTTTATGCATATTTTTCTCATAACGTGTATGGTTATTTTGAATTTACTGACTTCATTCTCTGGACATTTCAGTTTGGGGGCCTGAATTCGGATGACCCTGCCTGTGTAAAGCCTTGTATCACTGTTTTGAACAAACTCAACAGTAAATTCTATGTGGAGTTGAAGAATGAAGTGAAGGTTTTATTGGCAGAATATCTATTTATATAGTTTGTTATTGTCATTCTTGATTATTGATGAGTTGATCTAATGATTGCTGCCTTTTCTTGGCTTTATGCAATAAAAATGTGTGATAATTTGCCTTTTTTTCTTGTGCCTTCCAGGAGCATTTGTTTTGTGAGCTTGTGTTTCTGTGGCATAATGGTAATGGTGATGTACAACGTGCAACTAAAGAGGCATTAATGCGTATAGATGTGAGTTTATTGCTCATAATCAAATGTTATTAACTGTGTGTTGTCTTGGTTAGTTCCTTTTTTATGTATCTTTCTGTAGTGTAAGTTTTTTTAGTAGTTATTTGCAAAGAACTTAATTATTTTCTATTTTCTATCTGGAACTTCTCTTTGGAAAGGGTGTTTATTTATTATTTTATTGTTTGGGGAATGGGGTAGTGCTAATGAAACCCACTAGATTTTGCTTCCTGATAGGCAGTAAAAATATAAAACATTTTGTAAAACCAAATGCCCCTTTACTTGTCAGCTGAAGACACATTAATGATTGATATTGACACCTTGAACAAATCCTAATGACTAATAAGTGCTGCTCCGCGGATAAATTGCATGTCTACATTCTACAGTGAATTTTCTCTTTAAGTTTTTAAATTACTGATGGTTAACAGATGGTATTAAGATTTCAATAAAAATTGAAAACACTCGGTGAGTGCACGGACTGACATAGGGTGAGACCTAAAATAATGAAACTTTAACAATCAGTATATCTTCTATTAATTAGCCTTGGTCTTTCTGGAAACACTTTTTGTTTACATGTATGAGAACCCCTGTGTCCTTTATGCTGGTGATTGAGTCCATAAAAATGTTTTTACGACGTTCTATTTAAAACTTGAGTAATAACATCCTTAATATTGTTAATTAATTATAGTATTTTTTAATGAATAAATAGATAGCGTCTTTTGGAAGTTTTTAAACTGTTAATATGGTGGTGACCTGAGGCAAATTTTCAATACTGTAAATTCCATTCTTGTCAATGGACATGACCTTTTGAGTCAGCTAGTTGTTTTGCACTATAAATGTTATTTGTTTAATTTTGCATTATGCTTCTTTTCAATGTCCTACCTACCTCATCTAGTTGGAATAAACTTTGTTGCTGTTGTCATGTTATTTTTTAATGTAGTGGAAGGGTTCTTCCAATTTAGTATTCCACAATTGGATGAAAACAAATTTAATTGAGAATAATTGGGGATATGTTGGAATTGCAGATTAGTTTCTCAACTGTTGGCTACATGCTTGATCACATACTTGCACCGAAGAGTTTTAAAGTTATTTCTTCAAATAAAAAGGCTGTGAAGAAAAAAAAATTGGTTGGACATCAAGAAGCTGAAGATCCTTCTAATAGCATATGGAGAAGAGATAATCCATTCTATATCCTTAGTTCCCTTCTTGATGTTTTGCTATTGAAGAAGGACATAACAAATAGGTGTTTGGTTAATTCTGAATCTGAATGTTACATTATGTGTACTGCGGAGATTAGTGATTGAAGCATTTAAGTGTCTTAAATTTTCAATTTGATTATTGCAGGCATTTACTGTTAGGACCCTTCTTCAAGCTTCTTAGCAAGGTATTTTCAGAGGAATGGGTGAATGAGTCCTTTATCCCTGTGCAAAGGTTAAGCCAAAAATCAAGTCCTTCCGAAGCCAACAATAGCACAATATATCATATTCAACAGACTCTATTGATAATCCTGGAGGATATAATTATTTCTCTTAAAAGCATTGCCTCACAGAATGTATGCATCCTAATTGTGAAGCTTGGAAATTTATTACGTTAGATAACTTAGTTTGACTACCTTTTCACTATTTTGGTTATATCCTTACATAAAGTTTTACCGTTGTTGACAGGAAAAGATTAAAAGTGAAATTAACATTAAGCTACTGATAAAGTGTGCCCAGAACTCCGATGTTATCACCCGCAACCATATATTTTCTGTTCTTTCTGCTATTACTAGAGTTTATCCAGAAGAAATTTTGGAGTATATGCTCGATATTCTTGTAGTTATTGGAGAAGCAGCCGTCACACAGGTTTGTTAATATTGAGTTTTTCTGTTGAGCTTAGGCATTCTTTGAGTAGAATAGCTTATTATGTCCTTTCTACCATGTTGGGCTGGTTGTCATTTTGGTAGAATGGTTTGTATATCTTAATTACTTGGGTTTTAAGATGAAATCTAATATATATATATATATATATATATATATATATATATATATATATATATATATTACAAAATCCTATAGGCATTTCTGTCATTCCTGAGTTTCTTTCATTCATCACTGGTTAACAAGAATAGGGTATAGGATCTTTCATTCATGTTTTAAGGCTGCATTTCTTCAATAACTGCTTTTTAGTCACCATTTAGGATTTTATTAAAAACTATTAGAATGCTTCTTTTAGCTCTTGCAACTTGTGTTTAGTACCACGTTTAAAGAGAAAAAATCTTGTAGTTCAATTTAGTAAGGATGATTAATGATTAATTCTGTGTACGAATTGTGGTTCACCGTTTCTCTTTTTATATGGCTGTAGATTGATGACCATTCAAGGATTGTTTTTGAGGATCTTATATCTGCAATTGTTCCTTGTTGGCTTTCTAAGACAGATGATGTGGAGAAACTACTGAAGGTCGGTTTTCATGGAAATTGTTTGGGATGTTGTCATGTCTCTTCTGTTGCTTCAATAGAAACAATCTTTTCAGATCAAACTTTTAATATATATTTTTTGTCCTTTCAGATTTTCATGGAAAAATTTCCTGAAATTGTTGAACACAGAAGGCTATCATTTGTGTTATATTTGTTAAGGTATTCTTCTATTTCTACATCATGATCCTGCTATTGTTGATACTTTAGCCATTTGTTTGGGGTGTGCATCTTATAATGATGGCTGTTTTGCAGAACTTTAGGTGAGGGGAAAAGCTTAGCGTCGTTGCTTATCCTACTTTTCCGTTCGTTAATTTCAAAGAAAGCCAGTTGTTTTCTTAATGCCGAGACAGCGGATGATTTAACATTTTATACTAGGGAGTGGGAATATAGATTTGCAGTGCAAATTTGTGAACAATTTACGAGTAAGATTTGGCTTCCTTCTCTGGTCATGCTACTTCAACAGAGGGTAAATAGAGATGTTGACCAGACACAGTTCCTGGAAATGTTTATTGTGATGCAATTTTCTTTGCAAAAGTTGCAAGATCCAGAGTTTGTGTTTAAGTTGGAATCAAGAGAAGATGCCGTTGTCATTCAGGTTAAATCCAAATCAGACGCATGCTGCTAGATAGTTATATGATTCTTAATGTTCTCTGTGGCAAAGTTTTAATGTTACCTGTGTCATGTTTTTCATAAATAACTTGTAATTTTTGCTTTCCTATGGCCTGCTGACAGATAACAGTGTGTTGTTGAGACCTTAATTAAAAATTTCTGGCAAATTATGTGGACACTCTTGAACTAAGGCTGAATTTCACAGACCCCTGTAGTTTATGTAAATACTCATTGTTGTCTATTCCTCTTTAACTGATAAGAATGCTGGGAGAACCACCAAAGCTAGCCATTGTGTTTCGAGAGCATGACCTTATAAACCCCACAACAGAATCCTGTACTTCCAATGTGGGACTAAACTCTTGTACGCTGCAATTGGAACCCCACACTGTGCAGCCAACCATAGCACCCACATCGGTTGGCTCTGGTGGAAATATTTGAAACCAAATTGATAAAAGAACCTTTTGACCGTACCACTAAAGCCAAACTTTACCCCAGAATCCCATACTTCTTGTGGTGGTCTAGATTCCCATACTTGCTGCAATTGGATCCTAATATTCACAGAAATCATATTTGTTTGATATTTTATTGTAGGTTCATATTCAGCTGTTAAATTGTGTGATGGTAATGACATTGGTGTTGTATACTTATATTACTGCTAATTGTCTAATCTTTGAATGAGCCTACAAGCACTTGTTTTATAGATATTGATAATGAAAATATAAAAACGGATCATATATTTTTTTTTTTCTTTCTAGGTTTCATGATGAGATGCTCTATTTCGTTTTAATGGGATGGCAATGCAGTAGTATTTTATGCTTTTTTGTGTAAATGTTCTAATTATGAATAAATTCATGATTAAAATAAATGTTGTGGCTTCTTGATGTTGCAGAAGGCATTGGGTGAGCTCATGGAGCAGGTTGTTTTATTTTTGCAACTTGTAGATGCAAGAAAAAAGCAACTGAACATCCCTGTAATTATGAGGAAGGAGTTGAAGGAAACTATGCGTGCTGTTATAAGGAATCTAACAGCAGTCATGATACCTTACGTGTACATTAACAGCGTAATTAAATTGCTCCACAATGCAGATAAAAATGTCGGGAAGAAGGTATGATTTTTAATATAGTTACAATATGCAAAATTTTGATAGGATTTTGTATTATTTTGACACAAGGGTAGACCATAGTTTTTTGTCTCTATCTACTTTGTAATATTCTGTTAGGTATAGTGATTTTCAAGATGCTTCTTTAATTTGATGGATAGACACCGTAGTAGTTGAATTTTTTTATATTTTGTCTATTATTCATATATATTTTTTATACCATTGATTCTATATCTACTGTAAATTTTTTAGTTAGCTGTTCTTGACCAATTACCACTTATCTTGGTGTGAGGTTTTAATAGAAAGTGTATTTATAATTCAAAAACATAAATGTCGATCAATATATTTTTAAAATAGAGCATTTAATAAAGTGTGTTTTATGCCTGCACACATGAGAACGCAATAGAAATCCATAATCTTTAGTTGTATGAAAGCAGGGCACTAGAAACTTTTTGATATTTTATATTCTTGTGCTGTGCAGGCTCTTGGACTGTTATGTGAAGCTGCAAGAAGTCATAAAAATGTGAGCTTAAAGCTTAAAGACAATAAGGGTTCTAGATCAACTTCAACTTCTCTTTTGCTTCATATGAACGAAACTTCTCCAGAATCACTTAATAAATTATGTGTTGAAATTATTCGAGTACTTGATGATTCATCGGATACCTCCTTGAAAGTGGCAGCAATTTCTGCTTTAGAAGTTGTAGCTGAAATATTTCCTTCGAATAATTCCATTTTTAGTCTGTGCCTTCAATCTGTTGCAAGATATATTGCATCTCATAACTTGGCTGTGACTTCTAGCTGCCTCAGAGCAACTGCTGCCCTGATAAATGTTCTAGGTCCAAAGGCACTGGCAGAACTTCCCAAGATTATGGACAATGTGATGAAGTCATTTCGTCGAGTATTGTCTAATTTGGATATGAAACCCAAAAACAGTGATGTTTTATCAGCCTCAATGGAATCCTATTTTTATCTCCTCATAACTTTGGAGGCAGTTGTGGACAAGCTTGGTGGATTTTTAAATCCGTACCTTGAAAATATCATGGAGATTCTGGTGCTTTATCCTGAACTTCTTTCAGGAATGCATGCAAAGGTGGAATCTAGAGCTCATGGAGTACGAAAGCTTTTTGCTGAAAGAATTCCTGTAAGGCTTCTTGTAATGTGCATTGTGTAACTGGTATGAATCACAATTCTTGTATTTTATTTACCAAATTCTTTACTTCTTTACAGGTTCGACTTGCACTGCCACCTTTCTTAAAATTATACCCGGCTGCCATTAAGGCTGGGGATAAAAGCTTAACAATTGTCTTTGATATGTTGGGAATCATAATTGGTACAATGGACAGATCGTCCATTGTGGCATTTCATGGGAAGGTATTTGACTTTTGTTTGGTTGCTCTTGATCTTCGCCGGCAAAGTCCTCCTTCAATTCAAAACATTGATTTAGTTGAGAAAGGTGTGCTTAATACATTGACTCTTCTGACCCTAAAACTTACGGAGAGCATGTTCAAGCCTCTTCTCATAAAGAGTATAGAGTGGGTAGAATCTGAAGTGGATGGAACTTCAAGTACAGGAAGCATAGATAGGGCCATATCTTTCTATGGCATGGTAAATAAGCTTACAGAGAACCATCGGTAAGTTGACATTCGTATGTTCTATTTTTGGTAACCTAGTAATTGTTCTTTTCAGAAATGTTCTTGGAAATCAGCATTGTTAAAATATTTAGGCCTATTTTATATCCTTGTAGGTCATTGTTTGTTCCTTACTTCAAACACTTGCTTGGTGGATGTGTTCATCATCTTAGTGGTGATGTGAAAGTGTCTACTGGGAATCAGAAGAAAAGGGCCAAGATTGTGGATGATGGCAATATAAAAGAAACAGGCAGCGTCTCCATCAAGGTTTGGCATCTCAGGGCACTAGTCTTGTCATCTTTACACAAGTGTTTCCTGTATGACACTGGGACCTTGAAGTTTCTGGACTCCTCAAATTTCCAGGCAAGTAAATCTGTTACATACAAAGAACTCACTTCATGTGTATCCAATACCAAAGTCTTGGATACTTAATTATGTATTCCTCACTGACTGTAATATCATACTTGGCCTCAGATGTTGTTGAGACCTATTGTTTCACAACTTGTTATAGATCCACCGACTTTGTTGGATGACAGCATGAATATACCAAGTGTGAAGGACGTTGATGACCTAGTGGTTTCGTGCATCGGTCAAATGGCAGTGACTGCTGGATCTGACCTTTTGTGGAAGCCTTTGAACCATGAGGTGAAGTTTGTGATCTCTATTCTATTCCTTTCTATTCGTTATTGGTTGTGCATGTAATTTGATACTGACATTCTATTAATATGTTGGATTTTATTGAGTGAAACACATGAGGTGTTAATGGGAAACACTGTTTTGAGTATGGCCATAGTAAAAGTGTATTAATATCTTGCGGTTCTTTTACAGGTTTTAATGCAGACACGGAGTGATAAGATGCGAGCTAAAATGTTGGGCCTAAGAATTGTTAAGTATTTTGTGGAGAACTTGAAAGAAGAATACCTAGTTTTATTGGCCGAAACGATCCCCTTCCTTGGTGAACTACTTGAGGACGTGGAGATTTCAGTTAAATCTCTTGCGCAGGATATTCTCCAGGAAATGGAGTCTCTGAGTGGGGAAAGCCTTCGGCAATACCTATGATGTAGATTAGATACGCAGTTTCCAAGGGTGTTATGACATGTGTAATCAAATCATGAATCCGATACATAGCCCCTGTAAATTTTGGTTATTTAAGCAAAGTTACCATTAATTTTTTCTGATAAGGGTAAAAGTTCAATTTTTAAACTCTCAATTATTTAAAGCATATTGCTCTTAGGAGTATTTGTAATACCGAGAGGGGGAAATGTATTAAATTGATTCGTTTTTATTCAATATCGAGTTTCGTTCCCCAGTCGAATGTAATTTGGGACTCTTACAGTTCTTTTTTACACAAGTCTAATATTTTGTAACTCGTTGATTTAAACTTTAGCATTTCATTGTTTATTTTTTTAAATTAAGTTTCTCGTGCTACATTTTTAGTTATTTTTTTGTTGCGTATTTCTATGCACGCAAGTTTTCTTTTATGCTTTTTATTATTACGAGCTACATTACTCTATTTCAAGTCTTTGAATGACTCTTAAGGTTCTGATTATGATTTGGTGTCATTTATTTGATATTTATCAAGTTTACTTGGACTACAATGACATTTTAAGTTAATTAACGTTTCTTTTCAATGTAAAATATAAAAAACATAAAACTGGTTGTGTAATTTTTTGAAATGACAGAGTTGTGTTTAATGGTGCTATCAACTTGCTACTCTGTACAATCTGGTCAAGCATGAATTACTGGTAAGCACTTTGAAATTGTAATTTAAACCCTTAATGATTTCTTTCTCTTTGTACTTCCTTTGACACATGAACTGTTTAAAATTAAAGTTATTTATATAAGTTTACATTGAAATTGTTTTTATACATATAAACAAATTTTGGAAGTAAATTCATTAAAGATGTTATGATTTTCATCTTCAATATTGATAAACTTTTTCCCAATCATATTGGTACCTTCAGAAGTACAGAATTGACACTCATCAACACTGTGTTCTCTCTTTTGACCAATAAAAATTTGTATCTTTCAATAATCAAAATATAAAACTGCACCAAACCCTATTTTATTTTGGATGGAGACCTAAAAGCTAAAATGTTTATTGTTATGTTTATCAGGATCAGTAGAGGAGTCTTGGGGAAAATGGATTTGAAATCAACTCATGCCTCTTTTTGAATTTATTTTATTTTATTCTTAAGAACAATCATTCCTAATAAAATTTCTAGGGATAATATGTTAAGTAATAGCGAAGTTTTATGTTTTCTTCTTTACTGTTATAACGAAATAAGTGAGGTTTTTTCTTATATGTCATTTTTCTTTTAAATTTTGGCATCCACAAAAATATTCCATTACTATTATTAAATAGTGGTTCGAGTTATTGAATTTTGATTTTGTGATTACTATTCTTATTCATTATATATATATATATATATATATATATATATATATATATATATATATAATTGATGAACAAAATTTCAATATTCTAATTTCGCATTCAAAGTTTACTCTTTGATCACAAAGAAACTTAGAAGTAAAATTAAAAACTGCACAAATACTAAATATTTTAATATAACAAATGAAAAATGTCATTTGTTAATTGTCAAATAAAATAAATAATTAAGAAGTTGCGTCATGCTTTGCAGTAAACAAAGTAACTGAAATTCGAAAGCATTTTATATATTCCTTCAGTAAACAAATCCAGTTATCTAACATAACATTTTTATTCATTCTATGTTCCTCATCCCCAGATCTTTCTTAATTTTTAGTAAAAGCAAAAGCTTACATATTTCCCCAATCTTCTAAATTTACGTTCAAATTAGTTTTTACAATTTAATCTTACAAGTTCTTTACTTTTAAATTGTGGTCTCTTCTCATGCTCCGCATTACTACTTTGCACTGCTCTCAAATTTAAGTTTCTTGCCACCAAATAGCATTTCGGAGAATTTATATTAAATTTGCTTTCTTTTCTAGATTCTTTAGATTCAAATGTTATATTTTATATAATAAAATTATATAAAATTATTATTCTCTATATAATTATTATTATTATGGATTAGCATTAATAATAAATTAAGTTATTCGTTAATATTAATTATTATATGGGTAATATATATATAAATTTTGGGTATTCTGATAAACGATATGTGATGGGCTTGAATAATCAGATACATTTTGAGAGGTCCCTGGTCTCTGCTGAGGGGATATAAAACTGATACCCATTAGTCAGTTTTAATGTAACAACGTAAAATATTTTTACGCTTGAAAATATCCATCAGAAAGAGAACAGCAACATCTCATACTACGTGCTTTCATGGATCCTTCATTAGTTCCAGGTACACAATTTTTAACTCATACTTGAATATATTGTATTATTGTATCTTATGCATATATTATTTCTATCATCAAATACATTCTATTTTCTTACCCATTTTTACATCTTAAGTTGATGAACAAATTACTGATTATAGAATAAAAAAACAAACAACACCCCAATGTTTTCATCAACCTAGTACTATCATGTGTTTGTTCACATAACAATGATATCATCACAGGTGTTTGGTGACACAGATTTTTGCTGTCAGAAAGACGATGATTCGTATTATAACGCTATCAGAAAGGAACATATTATTACATGCCTTTCTTATCATACCCATCAACAACATATATAAAACTTGCATATAATGTATGTACGTGAATGAACAATTCATATATATAAATAATATATAGTGTATAAGAGATCAAAAGGTAGTGTTGATCTGTTCAAATTTTAACAATTGCGAAACACAACCGAGAAGAGACTCTGAAAGACCAAAGATGCAGCGTATGATGGAGTTCAAGATGATTCTGACGCACAATCTGGTTCCATCCTTTTGTTAAGTTGTAGATGCAAGTTTTTTCCATGTTCCACTTCTTCAAGCACATCTTGTACTCATTCAAAGATGGATCCAACACAGTCACTGGCAACCCAACAAGCCTTCCATTTTCTTTGATACTCTCATTCAATGACGACTCCTCAGTTTCTGAAAGAAATTTGTTGGCAATCTTCGAAGGTGGAATGGACAAACGAGCATGCTTTGGGTTCACATCTGTACTAAAAAGTGTCTTTTCGATCACAAACTTCACCTCAGATCCATTAAGTTCTTCAATCTTTTCTTGAAATTCTCTTGGCAGCAATGCATCATCAGATTCATGACCTTCTTCCTCATTCTCCACACTTTCATTGTTTCTCAAGTCATGCTTATTCTTTTGTTGTTCCTCTTCGTATGCACTAAATAAGGACACTGCGTCCAACAAATACTCAAACTTTGATTTCTTGTCACTGCATCCCTTCTCCTTCTTCATTATCTTTGGTGGGTTATCATCACTTTGTTGGAAATGACTAAAATGACTAACCCTTTTTGTTGATCTGAATCGGAATAGGTCATCATTGTTGCTTCTGCTGCTGCTACATCCTTCTTCAGTCTTTATTCTCTTTGATGGTTTATCATTACTTTCTGCTTCTTTCTCTTTCCTTTTGAGACTGCTTTCACCCATTTTCATGGAAAACTCTTCTCCATAAAGAGAATGGTTTTCTTCTTTGGCAAGAAAGTCACTCATCGTTGAAGTCCGATCATCTCCATTTCCAACTTTCTTCTTTCCAACTGCTTTAAGCATTTTCTCTTTCATTGCTTTGTGTTTCACTCTACACTCTTCACCTCTTGTAAATTAGACCAATTTTGTTTCTGTGTTTTGCATTTCATCAACTCATCTTTATATAAATAACATGCAAAAAAGATAAAACTAATTTTTTAATAGTATATTCATATCAGTACAAATATTTTGATTTAATAATTAAGGTAATATGATCAGATCAATATAATTTTAGTTAATAGGATAATATTTGTGTAAATTTAGTTATATATATATATATATATATATATATATATATATATATATATAGATATTATAGATTGTGCTATTGTTAAACTTAGAGATAAGTTTTATTTTATAAGATATTGTGTAGATTTAGTATATTTCTGATTATGGGAAATTTAATTGATATTTTTTCATTAAAATAGATTTTTATTTTATATGATATTGTGTACAGTTAGTAAATTCTTGATTATATGAGATTTTAAATTTAGTAATATAGACATTGTGTAAAAGAAAAGAGAAACTTTGTTTATATTTCATGTTAACTTACTGTTTTTCAGCCAAATGTTACACAGTAGAAAAACCAAGTGGCAAACCGGTTCAAACATAGAACATAATTGGCTAATATATGTTTTTTATATAACGGAAATAAGATGCAGAGATTATTTTTACTTTATCATCCAATAATTTACTTTTAGTTTTATATTTGTATTTAAGGTAACTATATATTAGTTTTGTTATTATTATAATGATTATAAAACAACCCTTTAAGTTGATCACAACTAAGAATTTATTCTTAAAACAAATAAAATAAAATATGTTTTATACTCTTAGAATTAATAGTTATAATATATATATATATATATATATATATATATATAAAAGACTTCTCATTTTTCTTTTACAATTTTTTTCTTACTTTACCCTTCAAATTATTATTTTTATTTAAATTTAACTTGTTTTATAAATTTAATAATATTTTTAATTTAACTATTTTTTAAAATAATTAATTAATTTTATTTACTAAATAAATAAAATATATATAATAATATTTATTTCTAAATTATAATTTCTTTATCATGAACAGTTACGCACATTTGTTTTCACAAATGTAAAATAAAACATATTTGTGTTTTTATCTTCATATATATATATATATATATATATATATATATATATATATATATATATATATATATATATATATATATATATATATATATCTATATATTAGTCAAAAGAATATTCTTATACCATATTAAGAAACGTAACAAAGCATGAAAAAAAAAAATATTCCGCTATTAATTCACATCCAGGTTTTACACAGCATACTTTTATATTGCATACTTTTATATTGAAAGTTTAAAGACTTAATTACTTTATTCAGTATTTTTGTTAAATAATATTAAGTCGGTATTTCAATATTTTATTTTTATTTCGATTTGATTTTAATTTTTGTAGTATAATTCAATTTTATCTTTATCTTTACAAATAGTTATACACAAACAGTATTCAAGTCAAAAATTAACAATAATGATAATATAGAATCTGATTATAAAAGTCAAAAATAAATTAAGATAAAAACAAATTGAAGGACAGGGACTGAGATACTTATTAACAAAAATAATGACAAAACAGAAGTTATTAAGTCAAATTTAAATTTAAAAAAAACTATGAATGAAAACATTCATGATAGAACAAACCACAAATTATGATTAAACTAAATGTAACATCATAAGGTTACATCTGAAGACAAACAATTTTAGAAGTAAAATTAGAACATACCCAATTATCAATTATGCAAAAATTGCAGCATCTTTTCCAATAGCATTTATTAACTTTTAATTGAGTCTAGGTTTAGTTTAAACTGAATTCATTTAATTATGCAGGTGAAGAGACAAGTGCAACAAAAATTTAAAGAAAACATAAATTTATATAATTTTATCATTTTATAATTTAACTCATAACTACAATATAAAATAATAGAATTTTATAATTTTACGAGTTAAATATTCATTTTGACTACTTTGATTTTATTATGACGAAGTTTATATTATTTATTAATTTTAAATGATTTCGTCAATTGATTTGTTATTGAAATTACGCAGATATTATAACAAAAAATTAACACTCGACTTAAAAAGGAATTTGTGTTATCATTAGTTTCCTTATAAAATTATTAAGATACGTGCATTGTTGGAAAGAAATCAAAATTATAGTTAACTAAAATAGTCCTTAATATTTTATATATGAATTCATTCATGTCTTTAATCCTATTTTAAGCTACCTAATATCTCTACCTCTGAAAAATAGACTAAATTGGTTAAATTGAAATAGTATCATAGTTTCATTGATTGTATATATTCAGGTTCCATTTAACAAACTGCACAATCTAACTTGCAAAATTACTTTCACTGGCAAACTCCACTTTTTATTTGTCCACAATAAATTACATGAGGACTCAATAGAAAAGATTCAGATTGAAAAGGAAACGAAAAAGAGAAATAAGAGTTGACAACCAAGTCTTCACGTAGCTCAACACAACTCTAAAAGATAAACTTTACATGCCTAAAAATGTATGATCATTTTTGGAAGCTTTAGAATAGCTTTCCTTTCTGGGTTCCACTCCTCATCATTGTACAAAATTCGTCATAGTTGATTCTACCATCCTGAGAAACCACAAAATTCAGTGTTAACTATGGAACTAGAATACAAAATGAGTAATAAATAATACTTTCACTAGCAAAAATATGCTGCAGATACTACAAAAGTTCACTCTTTTATGATTATTTTACTCTTAAAATGTGTTATCAAATGAATGTAACGTGTGTCAAAGTATGGACTTACATTATCAGTGTCAACTTCAGATATAACTTCCCTGATTGTGGCCTCATCTCCCATACCATTCTCCTTCATGGCTGTTTCCAGTTCATCTCTTGTGATATACCTGTGATGGAATCAAACAAAAAAAGACTTACATGTGTCATTTTTTTTCAAATTCTAAATAGAGACATTCGTTCATTGATTAATGAAATGATTGGTAATGAATGTGCTTTTTGGTTTCGGAAGAAATAGGATTTATGGTATATGATCTTCTTCATTTTTGAGAACTGAATTCAACTGTCCAAAGAACTGAGGCTGAGAATGCATACTATGGAAAATTCACAATAGATGAACTTACCCACTCCCGTCTTTATCAAAATATTGGAAGGCCCCATAAAGATGCTCATCTCTCTCCAACCTGTATCTGTGCATTGTTGCAGTGATGAATTCTATGTAATCAATTGTTCCATTTCCGTCTACATCAGCCTAAATTAAGGAAAAGAATGTAAGCTTCAAAGAACATGGAAAAAACATTGAAGGACAGATATTGTTGAACTCAGACAACAACTTACGGCATCCATAAGTTGTCTCACTTCAGCTTCAGTTAGCTTTGAGCCAAGTCTTTGCAATCCTGCTCTCAGTTCCTCATAGGTGATTGTACCACTGTTGTCAGTGTCCATATTTGTGAACATTGCCTTCAGACCTTGGATCTCTTCTTCAGAAAGATTTTCAGCAATGACCTAAAAGATCATTCAAAATGCAAACAACTTAGGTTCAAACATAAGTCACAAAAGATTCAAACAATTCAGAGTAACACTAAGTAGAATTACTGACTAAAACAGACATTGTGTTAAAATTAGCTCTCTATTTTTAGACAGAGGTGAAATATGTTATGAAATTCAAACACAGTAAACATAAAAGAGCATTGTGGTCTCTTCATGCATCTTGTGGCTGGACTAACCTTGAGGGCTAGTTTTTTTAGTTTGTTCATTGCTCTGAATTGCTTCATTCTGGAAAGCACTGCACTGTCTATTGGCTTGTCAGAAGCATTGCCACCTTCTCTAAGCCACGGGTGCTCTGATTATTCAAACAATACACAACAAGCAAACAATTAGCAGACAAATTACAATTCATTAACCAAGAAAAATCTTAAGGATGCTGCAATGAACACTATACAGATATAGTTTATTGAATTTCAATGAGGATAAAACATATATAATACAAGTTACCTACCTAGAACCTGAGCTGAAGTAATGCGTTTCTTTGGATCCTTTGTAAGCATTTTGCGAACAAGGTCCTTAGCACTGCTTGATATGTTTGGCCATGGATTGCTTTCAAAGTCAATATGACCCTTCAATATGGAATCAAATATTCCCTTTTCCGTCTCTACAGCACATGTTTCATGAAAAGATTAGTCAAGTGCAAAATAGCATTAAGCTAGCATTTTATCAAACATCTCAAAGTCAGAGTTTACCTGCCCAAAATGGAGGTACACCACTAAGTAAGATATACAGCATTACTCCTGCACTCCATATATCTGCTTCCTTCCCATAGCTACGATTAAGAACTTCTGGAGCAACATAGTAAGCACTGCCAACTATGTCCCGATACACTTTTCCTGTAAAGAAATAATCAGAAAAAAATCAAAATTAGTGCATGTTCATAGTGGAAGATAAAGATATGTACATTTCATTCTCAGCTATGCCAGAATCTACATACTAATCTTTCAGGAATGCAGAACAAGTTAATTCTCATAACAGAAGACCAATAAATGGATAACAAATGTACCTTCTTCTATGAAAACCGATAAACCAAAATCTGTGGCCTTGAGAAGTCCCTTATCATCCTTACTGGACAACAAGAAATTCTCTGGCTTCAGATCCCTATGCATCACTCCCATAAAATGGCAGATGTTAACAACCTTAACAATCTGTCTACACAATGAAGCAGCAGCTCTTTCACTGTAGTGCCCCTTGGCAATGATCCTATCAAAAAGTTCACCACCAGCACACAGCTCCATGACCACATGAACAGAGTTCTTGTCCTCATAAGAACCTTTGAACTCCACAATGTTGGATTGTCCACTCAAATGCTGCATAATTTGAATCTCCCTCTTCATATCCTCCTTGTCATCTCTTCTCACAAGCTTCCTCTTTGAAATGGACTTGCAGGCATATTGCAAACCAGTTGAATTCTCAGTGCAGAGATAAGTCACCCCAAATTGGCCTCTCCCCAATTCTTTCCCAAGAGTATAGTGCTGCTTAACATCCTCAAATGGCTTCCCTGTGATTGTGTCAGCCTTGTGAACATGTTTTGGGCCTGGAGAAGGAACAGTGTGCCTCCAAGCAGCGTGAGGAGCATGTTTCTCGGGTAATTGGTTCACAAAGGGTTCATGGCTCTTGTGATTGTGGGCTCCCCCAACAGCATTTCTGTAACCAATGTGCTCTTCTGGCTCTGACCCTTTTTTACTCAGACAACAACCCATGGCCGTGACACAAAAAGGATCGAAATTCTTAAGTTTTGCCTCACAAAACAACAACTTGGAAAAGTGATTGGATCAAAGCATGAAAAAGGAACGAACCCAGATGAGAATTCAAGGAAGAATATTCAATGAAATATAAAGGGAGAGAGAAAAGGCCAAAGCTTGATGCAGAAAAATCAGAATCTGCAATTTTTTATGGAGAGAAAAGTAGAATGAGTCTGAACTCTGAACAGAAAGGATAAAGTTGTAACCAAGTCAACTGCGGAATTTGGATTTTTGATGTGTTCAACAAAGAATGGTCGAAACTATTTTACGACCAAAACAAAAACATGGTTAGAGACCAAGAGTGAGTCCACTGAAGAGAAAGAAACTTCCTAACAGGAACCTATGATTCAAGGACCGAATCAGAGAATCAGATGTTTATCAAACACCACATTTTTTTTTTCTCTGTTTCATTCACGACATGTTTGTTTGGTACCACCAAATCATTGTTAATGAATGAGTAAACAAGTCAAACTTTATGCAGTTTAAGGTTATGGCTGCTCTCACCTCCTATTTGGATAGACTTCTACATTTTGAACACGCGGTGATTAGACAAATCTAATTTGATTAAGCTTCATTTAATGTAATTAAGCTTCGCACTCAACATCATTATGTCTTCATATTCATATATACATGTGTTTGATAAATTAAGGATTAAATATCTTTTTTTCTCTTAACTTTCATTTTAAACTAATTTAATCTTTATTTTTTTTAAATATGTAGATTTAGTCTTTTAATTAAATTTTATTAGGTTTATTTGATGTTTTGTATGCATTTTAAAATTATATTTGAATTGTTTATATTGTTTAACATATTTTTTCTTTAATACGTGTTTGAAATGTTAAATAAACTTAACAAAATTTAATTAAAATGACTAAAATCTATGTATTTTAAAAAACAAATGACTAAATTAGTATAAAATTTTAAAATAAATTAATTTCAAAATTCAGAAATAAAAAACATATTTAAGCCTTGATAAGCCTTGATAGATTAATGATTCGTATTCATATTCACTTTTAATAATCCATGCCAGTATAATGTAAAAGAATATTTAATTAATGTTTTTATTCAGAAAATAACACATCAAATGATGTCATAAGAAAGTATGTGACGGAGGAAAAGGGAAAAAATTCAAGTGATATATTCTTATAAAAACAACAATGCATATTTATTTCATAACATGTATAAAGAAATAAAATAATATTAAAGAAAATATAATTTTCTTTTTCTTCTTCTTTTATTATTTACTTCTTTCTCCTTCCACGAATCTGTTAATCATAATTAAATAGTATATTGGAAAATGAAAGGAAAAATAAATGGTATGGTTGATGGTGATGAAATCCTGAAAATGAAACGTGGCACGTAAATGATGAATTGTGAACACCAAACACTATATATTTTAGTATTCTGGGAATTTTCAACGCTGAAGCAAGAAAACGTGTACACAACAATTCATTCATTATGCATTCAAACTATTAATAATTTATGTTTCTAAAAGTTGTTAAACTTGTTTTATATATGATAATTAATAAAAAGTTTAATATATGATTTCACATCATATATTTATCTCTTATTCTTTATGTCACTGGATAATTCATTTTAACCTTTATAAAAGTTATTCACACCACACTTTTTAAGGAAGAAAGAAAGTGGTGTTGTTTTGTTTTCAATTTTTTTGTGCCAATAATAAGGCTATTGTTTAAGCTTTTGAAGCTACAAATTAAAAAACGAAGCTTTCTACCATTTTTGCTAGTTGAGAGTTTCTAAAGCAACCTTTATTTTATTTAGTCAATTTTATTATATTTTTTTAATTTGACTTGATTTGAATGAGTACTTAATATGTACATGTTTTTTAAATTATTTTATAAAAATAGAATCTATAATTAAAAATAACATCAAAACTATAAAAATAAATAAATATATATTTGACAAAAATAACTTATGTTTTCTATGTAGATAAGACAAACTATTATTTAGTAGACTATAACTTGGTTTTTTTTATGTAAAATATCTTACAAATTTAAAAAAAAAAACATATTGGGACCTTTTTAAAAATCAAAACTTTTCAACTTTTTCTGCCACTCACCTACCATGTGATATGATGCTATAGATTAGTATATTAACTTTGGTGGGTGCAATGGTCATGTTCTTAAAATAATGGCAAATAATGAGTAGGGTTTATCATGACTCATTAAAATTATTATAAATTGAAAGAGATTTTATGTTTATTTGTGAATTAAAAACAAATCGATCATGATCTATCCCTAACATCTAACCACCGTGTTATTACTTCTCCATAATTCACCAAATTCCAAAATCTATTTCTGATATTTCTTATACCATGATATAGACTTATAATACTTATTTATATTTGGTTTAATCAATATGATAATGTTTATTTGGATATGTCAATTTGGTACTTACATTTAATAATGTGTCAATTGAGTTTCAATTTTTGAAAAAATACTTCAATTATCAGAAAAAAATTGTTAATGCAGTTAACAGTGTTGATATTTAAAATGACTTACAAAATTAAGTATTGATATTTATATTAAAATTTAGTGATAAAAGTCATGAATAAAAAGGACCTAATTCAGACACTTCTCACAAAATTAAGACTCAAATTAACACATTCTTAAAAGAAAATATCAAACTGACACATCTAAACAAAAGTGAATATATTAAACCTTTATATTTTTATATGAAACTGTATCGAAATCGAAATGATTGCATTATGGACAAGCTTTTTAACTAAAACTGACTTTGTAAGACAAAAATAACTTAATTTAATTGTAATTTAAAAAATAAATGCTAATTTATTTTTGTTTATAATTGTGAAAAAATCATCAAAATATTTTTAAATTATATTTAAAGTCGTTTTTAAGCTATGCTTTTATTTTAAACTTAAGAAATGTATACAAAACTTTTAAAAGTGACTTTTTGTAAATGATTGTCTCAACAAAATTAAACGAACCGTGGTTTCATTCAGGAAACAATCTACTACAAAATTCCATAAATAAAATTTATTGATATATACCTCATGAATATATATATATATATATATATATATATATATATATATATATAAAATATGTGAGAGATAAAATAAAATTAAATGTAAATAATATTGTGAAATTCATTTTAATCATGTTAATCACACGTTTTTAATGCTTGGAATCTTTTATTTCACTTTCAAATATATTTTCAGATAAAGTGTAAACGTGTAAGACATTTATAAAAAAAGAAAAACGTGACACAAAATGAATAGTTATGACGAGTTTGTAAAAAAGTTAACTTTTTATTTATTTTTTACTAAAAAGGGTTGTTAGAGAAAAGTGGTTATTCTTTGAGTTTGTATTTTTTATATTTAATTTTATCACTTTTTATGATTAATTTTCATTATAAAACAGTTAAGTTCCTATAGTTCTATTTTTTTTCCTTTCTGTTCTTATTTCATTTTATAAACTCATCCTTACTATAATTTTTAGAAACTGTTGAAACTTTCTCTCACTGTAATCAAATATTGTTTCTTTAAGAATCAAATCATAATATGATTTAGTTGTATTACTTCATTACTTTAATAAAAATAACAATAAAAATAAAAAAAATGTATAACTTAGACTTTAATACGATAAATTGTTTGAAATAAATAAAATTTGTAAAAACTGACGACTGTGTTTGAAAAGAAAAATAAATATTTTGTAAGAACAAGTTAAAGAAAATCTCTCTCTCCAATTCGACAGTAAAGGAAAGAAAAACAATCACTTTCAATTGAACACTAATGTTTATGGTGTTTTTTCTAAATATATCTTGTTCTTCTTTCATTGATTATTCAATCAAAGGATAAATAAGATATAATGTTTTCCTTTTCTTTTTCATCTCATACAATGTAAAAAAAAATCATTTAATATTTTTTTTTTACATTCTTATATATTCTTTTCTGTAATGACTAAACATAAACTTTTAAAATGGACAATATCTTTGATGAGGTAATTAATCATAAAAATATTATCTCAATAGACTTAAAATTGACACATGCATAAGAATGATCAAATGTTTAAAAGATAAATCTCATTCCTTTAACCTCAGTTAGGACTTATTTTAATATGTTTAATTCTTCTTTTAACTTCTACTTTTTTTTTTAAATAAAATTGTGATGAAACTCTAAGTTTCAAAATGAATAACTGGTTATTGAATTCATTAATGTTATTTTAAAAGACTTAAAATTAAATCATTAACAAAATGTACTATATATAAAAATGTTTAATTTAAAATATATGCTACCTTGGTTTAGAATATTATTATTAGGAAGACAATGAGAAATATCAATAAGTAAAATATAATTTTATAAATATGAGTATCACATAACAAATAGATAAAGATTACTTATATAAAAGAATCAAAATATTAAAATATATATCTTTGAAATACTTTACAAAAGTAAAAAAATAATAATATAAGTTTGTTACATTATTTAATAATTTAATGTGTTTTATTAATTTAAATTGAAAAAAAGAATAGTATAGAAATGGACAATATAAATATGTAGATACATATTCTTATCACCATAACCAATTTAAAAATTGGGTGCCACACAATATAGATAGTTTGTTAAAAACATTGTGATGTAATGTTTATATTTTTCAACTGTTTATACTTATGTCAAGAGATCCTATCATATTCAAAGGTATAATTGGACCACATAGAACCCAAATTAAATAACATATAATAATTAAACTTGTTTTTATCTTCAAACAGATAATTAGATATCTTAGAAAGCGAGAAAGATATAGATTTTAGAGAAATTAAGTATTTTTAAGTAATAAGATATTTTATAAAATTTATTTTTATAATTAAAAATTTTATTATTAAAATAATAAAATGTCATTGTTTTAAATAACTGTCACTCTAAAATACTATCTTGAGACATTAGATACGTTAGTTACTTTAATGTATTAAATGTTCTGTAATTAAATTATGCAAAAAAAAAAACTTAATAAATATTAAAAATAGTATACTAATTAATTGTATCTATAAAATTAAAAATACGTAATAATTTGTAAAAATAAAAAAGAAAAAGAATATGATAAAAATATATAAATTAAAAGTTAAATAAATATTTTCTATATCAATTAAATTGAGTTATAAGCTAGTTAAATAAACTGATAGCTAAAGAAATTAAAAAACAATGAAACTGGATTTCCTAAAAACAATAACCAAATAACTTGTAGTTAACAAGGTTTGTTTCAGGAGTACAGAACTTTTTATCTGGGCCATCAGAACCCAATTTGAGTTAAGTACCCAAAAGGCCTGAAACTATGTTTGTAACATATGTTTTTTCTTCCTGCACCTTCACAACTTTTTTTCGGCATCCCTCCATTATGCAAAATATTGTTTTTGTGTTTAAATTTAAGAATTACAAATATATTTAATTCAAAATAATATTATTTAATCTTCTATTATCATTTAAGTAACATTTATATATATATATATATATATATATATATATATATATAATGTTATGTAAAAATAAACATGCTGAAATAAAAATATATATACATCTTAACATTAGGCATTGAACAACAATATATATAAATTATTAAACATGATTATTTAAATAGATATCTAGTGTTATTATAATTATGATTACTAAACATGACTATAATTGTTATTATAATGTGTATCTACAAAGCCTTCAACGTATTATCTATTTTTATCAGTGTATAGAATAGTTTTCATCTCTTCTCATAATAAAAGGAGGTTGAATCATAAAAAGTTTTGTGTGACGATAAAAAAACTGTAGTGATACTTTATTAACGCTAATTAATAATGATCCATAAGGCACTACTCCAAAGACACGACTTGTAAACAAAAGTCGTAAATTTGACCGTATACTGAATTTGTAATCTCGATTCGTAAACTCAAATTAAAAGCTCAACATGTAAACTTTGTCCATAAACTCGATTTATACACGTGACTAGTAGACTTGAGGCTTTTTATTTTTCAGGGTTCTTTTGACTAGTTATTTATAAAATTGGGTCGTTTGATTTTTTTTTTTTGTGAAATGGGGATAAGTTGTCATAGGAAAAGACGACATTAAAGGTGAAGTCGTCCTCCCTAAAGCCGGTTTCATTTTTTTTCTTAAAAAAAAAGTCGTCAGGCACTTGCACGGTTTCTGGAGATCTGAGGTTCAAGTCGTCCGACTCCACTTTTTGGATTGTGCCGCTCCCGTGTGGGGCGACGTGCTCCAAGTGACGGGGTTCCACAACAACGCACCACCGTTCCGCTTTGTGAGGAGAAAGAACGTGCTTCTGAGCATTGACTCTGACAAAACGGATGAGTCGGAGCTGCAGAATGTCGTGGAGAATGCCTCGGTGCTGTTGAAGGAGTTCAACACGAGCGTGGTGGAGTACACGAGCTTCGCGGACATGAAGTCGATCCCGGGGCACTACGTGATTTACTGGGAGCTGTTGATGAAGGACTCGCGCCATGCTCCCTCTGGCGACGTGTTGTTTGATGATGGAGGAGTCACTGAAAATGAAGTTGTCAGTTGTGAGGACGACTTCAACCTCAGATTTCTAGAAACCGTGTAAGCATCCGACGACTGTTGTTTTAAAAAAAAAAAGTGAAACCGGGTTTTGAAGAAGACGACTTCACTTTTAATGTCATCCTCCCAATAACAACTTATCCCTGTTTCACAAAAAAAAAAACTCAAACTACCCAATTTTACAAATAACTGGTCAAAAGGATCCGAAAAAAAAAAAAAAAGCCTAGAATTGACCTATAGACCCAACACATAAACACATCCCGTAAACATTATTCCAAAAATTGATCCATTAACTTAATCAGTAAACTTGACACGTAAAGTCGACTCGTAAATTCATCCGTAAATTTAATCCGAAAACTCAAAGTGTAAACTGGACCCGCGTGAGAATCTCTCGTCTCGCATCAACGAGCTCTAAATGACACAAAATAAACCAAATAGTCTGACCAGACAACCTAATCCACAATATTTCGCACATGGATGATTTAAGAGCTTATAATTGTGAAATTCTATTTCCATGACCACTCCTGAAACCAAACACGGTGCAACTTGCATTATACTTGCAAATGGCGCAGATTGAATATTGTATAAAGTGGGTCATATGAAGTGACGCAATCCACACCATTAAAATTCATATACCCTTCTTCAACTCCAAAGCAAATTTCTATTTTTCTTCCAAATTCTTTTACTATACAACTAAACAACAAACAAATTTTGTTTCATTCTTCACATTTCACCAAAACTTAAGATTTTGAAATTTTTCTAAGGAAAACAATACAAGTAAAAGTGACGTGGTGGAGGAGACTAAATATGAAATACGTGATTCGTATCTACCATGAGTTAATGCATTTAAGTATGAAGTTATTAACTCTACATGAATCAGCCCACAGTTGCAGATAACCAGGAACCACTTTTCAGCACCTTGTTTTGGTTACTTTCCTGTTTTTTCTCTGCCCTACCTCTTTCAAACTACCCTAAATATCTTCACTTTCCTTTTTTTTTCATTCAATACGGAAACACAACTCAAGAACTTCTACAAACCATTATCATGGCCATTCCATCCACCACCCCCACTTCACCATTTTTGTGTTATCATGTCATTTTAAGTATTTATAGGTTTAACTCATCACACCAACACAACAAAAGAATACCAAATTCTTTCGTAACCTTTTCACCCATCACAACTAAATCAAACTCATTGACCGTTACGTGGTTAAAAAAAAAAATTGAAGTAATTTAATTTTATAAAATTGACGTGTAAAATGAGATTCAGACATAAGATTTGCATCTATTTATGTTCCGTGAGTTAAATATATTTTTAATCGATGTAATAATAACAATCATTTCATTCTTATTAAAGAATTAAACATGAGAATCTAAATTTTTAATTTATACAAATTTGAATTGTTTACTATTTGTTTGATGTATGTTATGTGTGATCATATTTAATGTAAAAATTCGAATTAACTAAGCAAAATTATCACCCGAGGTATACTACATTTATTGCTTCTCTATTGACGTGAATTTATTGGTGGCAAATGGGTATGAAACACACACGTCAGAAACATATTTAATCAAGTTAGATAGATCGTAAAATCAAATGAATAATGACTACAATGCACTTTCTTATGTTTAACTAACACTTGATAGAGCAAGGTAGGTTTAATGTATTTTTCAGATGCGTTTTTTTTTTCTAAAAAGAAACATCTTAAAAATTTATGAAATCAAATAACCATTTACTTAAAGCGAATTACGCAATAAAATTTACATTTTAAAAAATATTTTTATAGATAAGGAAAATTTTAAAATCAATTACAATTTAAGGGACCTACTTAGTAGTACATTTGAAGAATAGATATTAGTTAAAGCACCTTCGAGTTTTAGGTTACCAGCAAAGTGACCCAAATCAGCCAAACTTAAAAAAAAATAAAAGCAAGAGAATTAGGTAGCAATTAAACTAATATACAACGTTTTTTATTTCTGTTTTTCAGCTATTTTCTTTGCGTGTGCTTTTTTCTTCTCACGGCATTCTTTGGTGAATTGGTGTGACATATTTGCCTAAGTAAAATTGTTAAAGACTTCAGTTCTAAGAAATACCGTCTTATAATTGTTTTCTTTAGGTGATTTTGTTTATTATCTAAAAGATTTTATTTTACATTATATTCAAATTATGCTGTAATAAAAAATTTCTTATTTTTTAATCTAGCATTCAAACATTTATAATTTAATTTTGAAATTCCAAAATTTCAGTGCTAACATTCTTTTATTGTTTAGTCATGCACACTTCCTATCTATGCATCACAAGGAGCCTACACGTAATCAACCACTCATGACTCATCAATACTATGTTGCTACTTAAATTCGAGAAAACGATGTTTAAATATCAAAATCCTCATTCATATCAATTTTTCCTTTGACTTGGTTCCTATTAAAACAGAAAATTTGATATAACACTTAAACTAGAATATCTGATCCATGCTGCCTATATAAATGCTAGTCTATTTGCATCATTCCAAAGCAAAATACATTAAGAGCATTCTTATCCCTTCACTTTGAAATGGCCATTACCAACACTTCTCTCACTGTCACAAACTGGTTTTCTGAAATGGTAGAAACAGTAGCTGCAAGTTTTAAGCATGGTTCTGCAGTTGGGCTATTCATGAAGGCTTTGGAGAGAGTTCTTTTTGCCTTATTTACTTGCATTCTGGCACTTGGTAAGTATGATGCATTTAATTTCCATGAATTGGCTTTGTCCTGAGAAATCACTGCTTCTCATAAAACATTGCTGTTATCACATGGTTTGTGAAACGTTTGGCTTTATGTCTCAAAGAAACTGTAACTTATGCTACTCAGATTAAGTGCATGTTTGAAATTCTCTTGGAGAGTGTTTTTGCTCCCAAAGTGAAAATTTGTTGTGTATTTGGAATACAAAAGCAAACATTGAAATTCATTAAGGTACTTTTCCAATTCTATTTCAAAAGATCAAAACTGAAAAGAATGAGGGAATAGGATAAAATTGGTGTTTGTAATTGACCCGAAGTCATTTCAGAAATTGTATGAGAAATGTTTGATGTTTGTGCAGGAGGGTCAATAGTGGGAACAATTGCAGGAGGTATAAAAGGGCAGACCACAGAGTCTGGTTTTCTTGATGGTGCTGGCAAAGGAGCAATCACAGGAGCAATTGCAGCACTGGAATTGATAAATTTTGACTATGTTGATGAGCCATTGTCCAAGGTAATGTTGCTAGTTCCATACTTTGAAAACAGAATGTTTCATCCCTTTCTATTATCTCACCAGTAACTAGTAGCTGGACACATTGCACTCTTTCGTTACTGGTCCAAGAACAATGTGTTCTTCGCACTCATCTTTGAGTTTTGGTGTGGAACTGCAGTTTGCCCTGTTGAGAAGTTTATTCAATGGGAAAGTCTTTATGGAATGGATATGTCCAGCTGTGGCAAAACTCTATCAGCTGCATGTAACAGTAAGTATGAAACTATGACTATATCTATCTATTTCTGATGCTAAATCCTTCCATAATACTATGTACTGTTCTCTTCATTTGGTAAGAAGATGTTTTGTAAAGATTTAGAGTTATTAAGAAGATATAGAAGTTAGATTAATGTGTAATTAGTGTGTGTGGACCATACTACAATTCTAAGAATCAGAATTTTAATCACATCTGGTGGAACTCATTTGTTTCAGATTAACACACTGGAAACAATTTACCAAGAAGTATCAGACATTTATGATATGAGGGGAGCAAGAGGGGTAAACCAGAATGTGATTATGAAGATTCCTTTTCAGCCATTCAACTCTGTAAAAATGTCCAAGTTATACAACATGTCTTGCTGCTCAATTTGCTTCCAGGTGAGGAACATCTCATAGTTATATGAAAGATTCACTGTCTGCAATATCAGTATAGCTTAGTATAATGTAATTTTGATGTTGATAAGATATTTCTCACTAAAAATCAGTGTAAACCAAGCATTTTTTGTTTCTTGGAACAGAACAAGTACATGATCTTAACATTTTGATTTGCAGGATTTTGAGGATGGAGAATTGGTGAGGGTGCTTCCAAAATGTGGCCACCTTTTTCACCTAGAATGCATAGACAAGTGGCTAGTCCAACAAGGATCATGCCCAATGTGCAGAACTTATGTTCCAGACCACATTCTTCAATAACAAGTGTTTCAGTTGTAAAGTAGGTTGAGTACCTTAATTACAAGAGAAAAAGTAGGTTGAGCTTCGGTCATCAAGTGTTAACTTTGTATATAAATCTTTTAAAGTTATTGCCAAATTAGTGCATGCCAATTATGATCTCTTTTATTTTATTTTCATGAATAGTTAAAGGTTTAATTAGTGAGATGGTATCACTTTCATTTAAATATATCAGTTTGGTATTGATATTTAAAATAATTTACAAAACTAAAATTTGATATAATATTAATATTTAGTGATAAAAGTTATGAATTAAATTAACGAGAAAAGAACTATAGTTTTACTTTGTAGTTTTACCTTACATATATGAATAAAAAAATATAAAATATTTTATCCAAGCTCTTAGCATATGAGTTTTAACTTTATCGATTGAAAAATTAATACCTAAATTTGACTTTATATTTATATTATTATTATTTAATAATTTTGCCTTCAACCAAATGATAACAATAATATTTCAATTTCTGTATCCTCTAAAATCTTGGCATAATAACTCTATTGTTCTGAATAGAATATCTTAGCACATCCTTCTTTCACTCTGAAAAGGGTATTTGGAATGTAATTTTTTTATTTTGAACGAAAAAAGAGATAAGTATGTTAAGATTTTTGTAAGGTGCAAGAAGAAATGTTCCAACACAATTCGAGAGGTGCAGGAAAAAAGGGTCCAATTCGTGACTTTCCACTGGGAATGGGCCTAGCCCAAGAACCGTAGAAGCCAAGACATTTAGAAAGGACAATTAAATTCGTGCCTGAGATAAGGGTAGTTCTGGAAAAAATAAATGTTATCCCAAAAAGCAAAGACCTAGATTGTGTCGGTTTGAAGAATTTGATTGAGAGTGTGAGAGTGAGAGTGAGAGTGAGTGAGTGAGGTAGAGTCGAAGATATACAAATGGCGTCGTGGTGCGGTGTTCGGAGCTTCCAGATTCCGGCGATGGAACGTGGCGCACTGCACAATCGTGCTTCAATGGCTGCCGGAGTAGGGTGTCTGTCGGTGGCCGGCACCTCCTTCTGCCGTTCCTCTTCGTCACCCAAGCGCTCTTTGCCATTCACATGCTTGAGCATTTCCTCCGATGCTCGTATGTACCCATTGTGGAAAGGCCTTCAAATTTTTAAACTCTTTTTCTTTATTTTCGATGGTGACCCTTATTGAAGAACTCAATTGTGAAGAGAAGAGAGTGAAGAAATTGTGAATGATTGTTTGTGTTTTAGGTGTTAAGGAAAGTGTTGAAACTGACGGGGCACCACCGGCTCTGGGGCCATATTCTCAAGCAATCAAATCCGACAACCTTCTTTTCGTGTCTGGTGTTCTTGGCCTTGTTCCCGAGGTTTGTTAATTGTCATTTCCAGTTTTTTATAGTTTATCTTCCTTTCTTCAGATTATTGATATGCGTGTGTTTTGCTCTTCAATACAGACAGGGGAATTCGTATCCGATGATGTTGAAGGGCAAACTGAACAGGTTCAATACAAAATGAGGCCACATTTCATTTTGTAGCATACATAACATTCTTTGATTGTATGCTTGTATGGTATGGTAACATTTAGTTGATGATGCGAGCTACTTGTTGATTCTGTTTTTGACATTTGCAAGCATTGCCCTTTGTAGCTTCTCAAAAACATGGGGGAAATCCTTAAAGCTGGTGGTGCCAGCTACTCCTCGGTCGTTAAGACAACAATTATGTATGAATTCCTTGTTCTTTGTAATTGGGGTTTATTGCATTTCGGTAATGTTACTAGTTTTTGAGGTTTTATTTCCTGCAGGTTGGCTGACTTGGAGGATTTTACGGTCGTCAATCAAATATATGCTAAATGTGAGTTCTGTATAGTGAATTTTGTTGTTAATGTTTCCTTGACTGTTTACATTCTTGTAGAAGGTGAAGCTTACAATAACAGGTCTTGGTGAAAAGATTAATACACTGTCCTAAACTTGTACTCAATTTCTAACATCTTTGGTTAGAGATAACTAGACATAAATTCCATGCTGCAAGATCATGAAAGTCCTGCATCTGTACTGACAAACTGCTTAACTGTGCTGATTACTAATGAATTTGTCATCTGATAATAATTCATTCTGACCTGTAAGAATTTATCATGCTCCATCTGTGGGCTGTGCTCAAGAATCTGATCAGCATTTAGAGTCAAAACCTGCATGCTTTTTTTTTTATTGTGGTTGAAAATCCTTGAAGATTTATCTATTAGCTGTCATAGGTAATACTAATATATGCCAAGGGTGATTACTAGATTGATGCAAGAGAATCCAGTAGTAGTACTGTGCTGATAATTTTAAGATTTTTCTCCTTTTAATTGGCATAATTTATTTTCACTGTGTTTAATTTACATATTGTTCCAATGGTTTCAGACTTCTCTTTACCTTTCCCTGCTCGTTCTACGTATCAAGTAGCTGCCTTGCCATTGAATGCCAAGATTGAAATTGAGTGCATAGCAACACTGTGAGCGTCAATGGTAGTGGTATCTCTTGCTCCTTCATCAAACTCAGTTTAATAATGCAGGAAACGGACATATCTTAGTAATGGAGTTGTATTTTTTGTTTTGTTCTTTGGTGGATAGGGATGCTCCTGTATTACATTTACCCTAGTTTCCTAGTGAGGTCTCTAATCTTCGGATTCTCTCAGATTATGCTCATTAGAAGTGAAAGAAACTTAGACTTTGAAATGTTGTTTGCAGCTCTTTGTGGCTTCCTATCACACAATGATCAGAATTAAAAAGAAAATAAACGTTGCTACTAAAAAATTGATATTTTACAAGAATATACTTTAAGACTACCTAATGAGTTTTGGTATTTTGTACACGGTTTGTTCAAGTAGTTGAAGCTTTCTTTTTCAATCATATCAAAAGTTGTGGGACAGAGTGGATTTTACAGCTAAAAGATTCTTTATTGGAAGTATAGACTTTAGGTTATGCATTGTATATTGTATATATGAATATCTCTAATTTTATACACCAAATTGCACTTGCATCCAACTATGTTATGTTGCCACTTTTCAAGAAGATAAAAAGTTAAGCATATTTCAATTTCTCTTTCTTTCCTTTTTTCTTTTGTTGACATACACCAATAAAGATCAATTTAAATATTTTTTGCCCAAAAACTAGAGAAAAAAAAGAGTAAACAAAAAAAAAAAATAAAAAATCAAACTTATGTAACGCCCCATTTAATTTATATACGTAAAATTAAAGAAAACGTCACACAGAGATAATCAACGATGCAATCCTAGGATTCATAAATCTACTCCTACAACTAGGCATAATGCGATGCCAACCAAAACAGAATAACGGTTCGACCGAACGTTTACAAAACCAAGAACAACGACATACAGGGCCATAGCCCTAAAGAAAAGTACAACAACGAATATAATCCAATCCACGCGGACTAAGC
>Ga0214542_1000769_pt1 | contig 61284 bp, 27 predicted proteins | sample CNSS1metaG_FD_160096 | JGI IMG/M metagenome (GOLD analysis project Ga0214542, IMG submission 160096) | Root nodule microbial communities from cowpea collected in UCLA plant growth center, Los Angeles, California, USA - CNSS1 | ecosystem: Host-associated > Plants > Roots > Nodule | place: USA...
ATATATATATATATATATATATATATATATATATATTACTAATCTTAATTATTCAATTAAAATAAAAGTTAAAATGCTCATTCAAAAAATAGTTAGTTAAAAATTTGTTAAGATCTCTCAATTTTTCTAATTTTACAAGATTTATCAAATAATTAAATTAAAACATCCAATTTTTTCCATAAATATCTGAAGTATCATGTTATTTTACTTGAATTTGATATATGTTTTTATCATTACTATGATTATGATTATGACTATTAACTCATTATTATTATTATTATTATTATTATTATTATTATTAATAACATAGTGAGAGAAGAGAATATCATAATTATAATAATAATTATTATTATAGTATAATAATAACAAGTAATCAATAATCTTAAAAATAATCAATTGAGATATGTTATATATTTGAATTTTTTTATAATAACATGTTTGAATGATTTGATTACTACATAAACTTTTAACTAATTGTTAAGTAAATAGTTTAATATTTGAATTAAAAATTAAAGTTAATATTCTTCGTTTTCATATATAATTAAGGATACGAAAAAGAATATAGTTTGATACTCTTGAAAAAACGTTGCTCCTACTTTACAATTCACTAATATATATTAAAGTTTGAAGTTAAAAAGAAAAATAAACATAGTTAAAATACTTTTATTTAAAGTTGTAAAATGAATGTTTTTGGTGTGATGATATTGTGACATGATATTTTATGGTGTGAAAAGCAAATTTACCGTACTAATGAGACGAGACGAAGTGTATGAGTATGAAGAGTAAAGAAAGTATTTTAACGAGATGTGTGACATGATTACAAAGGGTCTAGTGAATGGAATAATAATATTTTTGACTCATTTTTTTATGTGCTTTTGTACAGGGACCCAACACTTATCTAAAACATTTATTTTTTTTTTTACTCTTTATTTTTCGTAACTTCATCCGTTTCAGTCTCCTTTCTATCTTCCGTTCGGATGAAAATAATTAATATTGAAAATAAATGCGAAGTAAAAGTCCTTACCAACTTTTCTTGGGATCCTATTTATAGCTTTTTATATGGGCTGTGATTAAGATTTTCTTAATCATGGCTTAATTGCTTTTTAAACTTGATTACTGACTTGTTTTATTTTAATATTTAGGTTTCGGTTATGTTGTTGTCCTCTCATAATTAGACGAGAATGGCAAATCATGACCTTTGTTCGTCGACACTTACTTTGATGAGGGTCTCAGTGTGATTTTCAATTACTTATGGTCGACCGACCGTAGCGGGCGGCCTTCGGCCGCTTATTCTCAAGCTGCTCGATTCCGAGCTCCCTAAAATTATTTCGGAGAAATTGTCATACTAACAATCCACTGAATTATCTGTCTGTAACGGACGGCCTTCGACAGCTTATACTTGGACCGCCTGACCAAAGGTCTAGCTGAAAATATTGATAGCTCACATAATACGTTATCAGTCATTTCAATCATCATATTACATTACTACAAAACATTAAAATAAATAATTAAAAAGTAATTAAAATATCGAACTGAAAATAAATAAATAAATGAATTAAAATATTATTATAAACTTTGAAAGGAATAGCATGACGACACATCTTTGTGGCTATCGATTCATGACGCAAATTGTGCACAAAACTACAACTCCACCATGCACACTGCATGCGTTTAAAGCTCCTTCCAAACTTCTAACTTTTAATCAACTACCACCTGCCACCGACTACTTCAGAAACTCTGAATGTGAAAGACTATGATGAACCAATCAAATCTGTGTCGTGTCGTACACTCTCACGCACGCACGCACAATCGTACCCGCATCTGCACTCTATTACACCAACTTGTTGCAGACGTGCGACACACAAAAACGTACGGATTCATTGTCTTGTCGGATGCGAGTTGAATTTGGTGTTTCTTTACAAACTTTTCTATGTTCTTTCCACCCCTCTAGTCTATACGGTGCTACCTAGGTAGTACTAGCAATGTTGTAATTCCCATTTTCAGTGGCACCCAACTTGACTCTTCTTATCCTTGGTCCCCTACCTCTTCTGCAACCAACGCCATGCATGCTCCTTTCTTCTTAAATTTCAAGTCATTCACCGAATAATAACAATTACGATTAAATGGAAGATTGTTCAAGGATATCGACACTTACATTTCCTTTACCCAATATCTATGTATTCATCGCTTCTTACTAGTTTAATAGTGTGTTTGGATAAAAACTTCATTACAAACTAATTAGATTAATTTTGTATTTTTAAATGTTTTATTAGAATGAAATTACCTTCAAATAACACTAATAACATTGATAGAATATTAAAAAAGTGTCACTTTTTTAGATTTCAATAGGAGTAGCATTCATTGAAAAAAATGATAATTATTAAAGATTACCTTGATAAACATTATTATAAAGGGATATCTCATGAAAAATAATTCTTTAACAATTAAATTTTAACAACTTTCTATCATAACTTTGAGTATTTTTTAAGCGATTTTCTATATTTTTATTTTTTTTATACTCTAAAACTATTTAGAAGATGTCATCTTATTAAGTTGTAAGATAAAATTATCAAAATACCATTGTTCATAACTTATTTACTTTCTAAAAGTTCTTACAATATTTTTCTCTCTTCTTTTCCATCTAACCACAAAGACATCTTACCACTCCACAATATTTTTATATTAGTCAAATATTATATTTTATTTTTGTTTTTTTATTTGTAAAATTTAAAATAAAAGGTAAGAAATCAAACGAAAACACAACACATTCGTGATTACAATAAAAATATATGAAATAAAACAAACATGTCGTTTGCCTTTGCGATAAGAAAGTCATCTGTATCTGCATAATAATGATGTGATGTGATTAAAGGCATTTTAACAATCTTAAGGCGAAACTACCAGTCCCATTCTCATTTTATTGGCGACCCATACAAGGCCCATCACAAACTGCTTTTTATTGCTGATTTAAATAGTAATGTTTGGATGAGTTTAAATATGTGAGTTAATTTAGAAGTTTGAATTAGATTGATTTGGAAAAATTTTAATTTCTATACATATAGATTAAATGGAAATTAATTACGGGTTAAACATGTTTAGTTAAGTTGAGAAGTGGGTTAATCCATAGTTCATTAGAAATAACTCTTTATTATTTTTTTTATAAATTTTGTATTACAATTATTTATATATTATATATATATATATATATATATATATATATATATATATATATATATATATATATATATATATATATATATATATATATATATATAAATAATATGCGGATTTTAATGGGGCAGAGAGGTGCTTTAATTTTAAACTTTTTTAAATTTATAATATATATATATATATATATAATTTATTAAATTACAGGTAATATATTTTAGAAATTGATGAAAATTAAATTGTGTATTTTTTTCATTTATTTTATAAAGCACAAAATTTAGTGTTAATAAATAATAAAACATAAAATTAAATATAATAAAGAATAAAAATATTTAGGTTTAATTTATTTTTTGTTCCTCTTTTTGTCAAAAATTGATCCTACAATAATGTTAATTACACCAACAAAATAAACCATATATTAAGAGTTTCAATTTTAATAAAAAAAGTCATTGATCTGTTTTAAAAAATTTAACGAAATTTATCGTAAAAGATCAAATTGTATCAATTTTTTAATAATTGGGACCAAATTAAAACTAAAAAAACTAGAGGATCAATTTAACATTTTAAAACCAAAACATGAATCAAAAGAGTAATTAAACCAAATATTTTTTAAGATAATTTTTATTTTCTTTCTTATTATCTTTTTAGTTCTTCACAAATTGTAATAATTTCTCACTCTAATATTGTAATCATTTCTTACTCTCATATGTTTTCTTTTTGTTCTTGAAGAAAAAGAAAGTTAGATACAAACTCATTATTTTTGCTCTCATTTCTCTTCTATTACATCCCTTTCTTATCTCTTGTCTCGACAAACATTATTTTTTATCTCATGAACTTTTTTGTATATTCATTTTTTTTATGAATATAGAAGAAAAATAAATAATGTATTATGTGTTTTTTCATAACCAAATTTTAATTATGACTTGATTATAATATATTTTCTTTTAATAATTATGTGTCTCAATCATAAAAAAAAAAATACTATGATAAATTATTTTTTAATGTTATTTACAAAAGAAAAGTATATTGATAAAAAATAAAAGAATAAATTCATTTTTTAAAAGTGATAAAAAAGAAACTATTGATGAAAAGAAGATAAACTCTATTTCTTCACATATTTTGAAGCATTAGACTAATTATCAATTCAGTTAGAGAATTCATTTATTAAAGCATTATACTAATGATCGAATCTAATAATCTCAAAATTATATTACTTTAGCCCCTCCAACATTTTTTGTCAGATCCGTCACTATATATATATATATATATATATAATTTTATTCTTTTAAAAGACTAAAATATTGTTCAATAATATTTATATAATTTTAATGTATAATTTATTTGATTGTTAAAATATGTAAGTTGATATTTTAATTTTTAATTATTATTTTTATAATAATGTTGTGTGATATAAATAAACACTTTTGATTGTAATCTTATAAATAGAATGAGTTGAGTATTTCACCATATTGGAATACAAATATAAAGACACTCTTTTTTCAATTCATGAAAAGTTTTACATTCTTCTAATAATAATAAAAGAAAATATATTTTCCACTCTTCTAGTTAATTTATCCCAAATTATTTGATATTATTTGATATTTTAATATCAAAGTATCATTTTATTGGTGTTAGGTGAGTGTTGAGAAAAAAAATAGTGTTTATGTGTTATCTATCTCTCTCTCTCTCTCTCTCTCTCTCTCTCTCTCTATATATATATATATATATATATATATATATATATAAATAAAAGGAACCGATGTATCTTTTTATATTAAATTAAATTATCTTTATTAAGTTGCATTAATTCAACAGCTAAGTAAAATTTTATTACTATTCTTTTTGCAATCACTTCTAGCCTATACTTCACCTTTTTACTTCTTTTCATGGTTATCTTTTGCTTTTATATTTTTACCCATGATACAACTTAATATTTCACCTTTTTTTTCATTACTCAGATTTAGAAACCTGTTGACACCATCAAGCATATTTGATATCAAATATATTTTTTCATTTTCGTTAATAACAAATTTAGTTTTTACTAGAAATATTTATATAATAAATCAATAAGATTTTTAAAAATAGAAAAAGTAGTCTTTTATTTTCGGAAATATTTCTGTGGCCACGGTTGTTAGTAATACATGTCACCGCCCAGAGGCGGCGACTTTCTGCACCCCATAAATTTCTTCGGCACCCTATCAATTTTATAAAATAACCATTTTATTCTTGGAAAAGTGATTTCTGGATTTTCAGAATTGCTGAAATAACATTTTTTGGAATGTAATTGTTCGGAACAGAATTTTCGTAAGAAAATTTTTAAGATGAGATTTTCGGAAAAAAATTCCGGAACATGTGAAATACATTTAGGAACATATTTTTTTGAAACAATTGTAGTACCCCTACATGAAATGATTCTCGGAAAGACTTTCCGAAACATATGAAATATTTTTCAGAAAAACCTCTTTTGGAATGGATCTTTTTAGCATTTTCTTTCTTCTTCTTCTGTAATATTTGTCTAGTAGCAGTGGCGTCGCCAACAGTAGCGGTGATAATGAAATCAGGGGTGAGATGCAATGGTGGTGACGAGTATTTGGGTATTTTCCTTATATTTATGAGGTGGATAAAGAAATTGATGGGGGGTGTTAACAGTAATTGCCGCACACTCATGTTCCCACTAACACCATTTGTCTTTTGGTCCCTTTCTCGATCTCTGTTTGCGATGTTCTGGGAAACTTTCATAGCATAATTTAACCTTCTTTTTTTTTACACAATACCATATTAAGTCAATTCTTAAATTAATCAAAGTATATATTTAGCTTGCTACATTTGTCCATGGACCCAAAGAAATATGTATTTGAAAAAACATCTTATTAAAACTGAGTTTTACTCATTAGTACTAAAATATTTATGTTCATGAATGGTTATAATCATGCATATACTTTGAAACTTGCATAGTAAGATTAAAACGAATTTCTATTAATTAAAAATTAAATAGTTAAAATTATATATGTAGCATTCTAATATAGTAATTTTCATGCATTATCATAATATCTAATTATAATATAAAAATTTTGAAATGTATTTTCTAACCACGAACGAATCTCTAAGTGGCCATTTCAATAGTCAAAATCAATAACCATACGTTTAGGACTAGATGTCAAAATTTTAACTCGATTCAACAATTAATGAATCGGGAATCAAACTTTTACTAAGACTGTCCATAACCCAAAATAGGGTGGCGCCCAACGACAAATCCCTCGGTGCTCCCTGGATTTTAAATCGAGAGTTGTGTCCAAAAGTCCCTTTGTAGTGTCCAACGTCAACAAGTTAGTGAATTCATTAACTCTTTTGCGCCCAACGGTACTAAAGTTTTGTCAAACACAATTAAGTTAGTAACACACTATCTAATTGGCGCCCATCAACACTACAAGGGTAATGATAAAGATCGGTTGATAAGTCATAACTATGTTTTGTCAAAATTGATGATGATGGGTAATTAGGTGCATTAATTAGTTCTAACTTCCATGTTATATATGTTAAGACCAAACAATCTAATCTTAAGAACTTCAACAAATAATCTATCTCATGTAGACCATCTAACAATTTTGATAATAACAAACTCTCTAAGTGTTATGCAATTATAAGAGCATTCTAACATGTATTCTTGTTACGACTAAATGGATTTACAGATCTTATAAAGATAGTTCTATCACTAACCAATCAATTTAATAACCTCGTATAACGTTTTAATAGACGATATAATGGACCTCATCTAATAGATCTTAAGTGACTTAATAAAGTTCCAACCAAACCGTAATGACTGATGTTTTCCATATAAAGTTAAAATAAAATCCAACAAATATATTATCTTTATTCGAAATTGATTTTATGTTGGAATAGTATTATGATCATAGACTCCAATCCTCGATCCTTTTCTTCCGCGAGGGAGAAAGGTGCCATAGACTATGCGGCTCGCCACCAGTGTGCCAACCACCACAATTGGGTTTGCAACCGTCATGCGAACACACCACCGTTCAGAGCTCCGGCTCGTCGGTGGCACAACCACCAACAATTGTTTTTCCTACTTTTTTTTATTTTCTTCTTTAAAAAAAAATGCTTCTCTATTGGAACTTGTCGTGTTATTTTCATTTTGGTTTTTATGCAGATGTGAGATGAAAAGGGTGATGGGTATGCATGGTAATGGAGGAAAGTGATTTTGAGATTAAATGATGAGTATGAAGGGAGGTGTTCTAATGGCCAAATGGGTGCTGCTTTTGGGTCTCTGTTTTTTGTTGTTTTTCGCAGGTGGAAGACATGAGTGTGGAGTATGTAATGGTGGGGGAACTGATGAAGGTGAGTGTCGTTGTCCGAGAATGATTGAATGGGGGATGAGGAATGTAAAATGTGGTGTTATGATCAGATGGATGTAAATTTGTTGTTGTGTGTATTCTGGTTGCAGGTTGAAGTGGTCGGGTTCTGGCCATTTTCTTTTATTTAGATTTATTTGGATGCAAGGTTACAAGCACATGTAAATACATGAAAATGGAGGTGACAACAACTCCCACGGAATCAAGAATCAACAAAATAGAGCATAACATAACAACACATCATATTCAACATCATATTCGTTCAAGTGCACAACAAGCCACATATACTTCAAATCACATCTACGCAAGCACTCAAAGACTCTCAAGTCAAGTAACATACTTACCTCTTAGTGCCTCTTCCTCTCGTGCTCGCTCACCTTCTTCTTTGCCTTTTCTTTTTTCGTTCTCCCTTGTGTGCTCCTTTTCACCTTGTTGCTCTCTGCTAGTTCTCCTCTCAGCCCTTTCCTTTTTGTGCGCTCTTCCCCTCTGCGATGGAATTTTTTCTAATCTCTAAATACCTCTTATTTTCCCTCTTTTTAATCAGTCAATCCTCTTTCCTATTCCCCATGAGTTGTTTCCATCTTTCCCGTTTCATTCATCTTCTGTATGGATATTTAAAAAATGGTGAAAGCATGCAGCCGATCATCTTCCTGCCACTTTACAATAGCTATATTGCCATAATTGCCTGCCCATGTTACTGGTTGCCGCAGTGATATGCAAATACTTAAGATTTTCCATTTCATGCATAGACCCAAAAGTGTGCATAAAGAAAAGAGCTGACTTTCACTAATCGGATGATCGGACAACAAATGAACTTTTTTTTTTCATCATAATTTTTTTTAATTTCTAATTTAATTAATTAATTATTTTTCTTCTTTCTTCTTTCTTTTTTTTCCTTACATGTATTATTGTTTTTTCAAAAAGAGAAAAAATAAATAATAATAATAAAGACAAACCGAAAAAAAACAAAAAATAAAAAAAAACAGTAATACTAATAATAATAAATAAATAAAAAAGGGAGCCGAGATAAGATAAAAATTAAAAAAAAATGAAAAGGTAAAATAAAAATAAAGTAAAATTAAAAACAATAAATATAAAAGTAAAAGAAAATAAAAATAAAAAACAAAACCGGACAAAAATTGAAATTGAAATAAGATAAAAAGTAAAAAGTAAAAAAGTATATATTTGTAGTCAATTCGATGTTCACTATTTTTATATATTTTTTTTTATTTTTTAAATTAAATTTTGTTATCGAGACAAAATTGGGTGACGACATGTATGTATATAGAAAATTTAAGTAAAATTTTACCTTTAATGCAAATAAAGAAAAATCAACTAACATGAGTTTTTATGTGGCGATGTCTTATGAAAAATATAATTAATGAACTATTAATGAACTGAATTCATGGTTAAGATTATGTCACATTTTGTTTGTTGATTTTCTATGATTATTATTATTATTAGATTTTATTTTCTTTGATTTTTACATTATTTGGATAAAGAATTTTACCAATTTTAGAAAATAAAAACGTATAATATATGAATGGAGTAATAAGATTATTTTTATTTCTTAAATAGTTGATTTGAATGAAGTAATTGAAACATCTTAGATTTTCATTTTCTTGTTTGGATAAAACAATTTAATTTATCTTTTAAGACAAATTTTATTTTAAGAATGTCTAGATAACTAAACCCTACCCTTCGACCAAGACAACTTGTCTTGATTTTCGGTTAGGACGAACTCATCTTGACTTGGGTATACTCAGCTCGACCTTCGATCCAGACTAACTCAGCTCGACCTTCGGCCTGAACCGATTTCTCTTGGCCTTCAATCCATGCCAACCAATATTATTCTTCGACATGTGTGACCTATCTCGAACTTCGACCCGAGTTTACTTATCTTAACCTTCAGCTCGATCGACTCATTGCAACCTTCGATTTGATTAACTCAATTCGTCATTCATCTCACGACAAATAAACTCAACCTTTAGCTTGGGTCAAATTTGCTCGACCTTCAGTTTGATCCAAATTTGCTCAACCTTCGACCTATTTTGAATCGGTTTGACCTTCAACATGTGCTGACTTGTCTCGATCTTTTTCCCAATCGACTCGTCTTAACCTTTGGTCACATTGACTCGCCTTCACCTAAGACTCTAGTTGAATCATGTTAATCTTTGACTCAACTTGACCTTTTGTCCGAGTGAACTATCTCGATCTCTAATTTATGTTGATCTGTCTCTACCTTCGATTAAATTATCTCATCTTAACCTTCAACCACAATCGACTTGGCTCGACATTCATCTCGAGTCAAATCGGCTCAATCTTTGGCCTGATTGAATCTGCTCGACCTTTGACATTATCAAATTGGCTTAACATTCGGTCTGCGTCGAATTGGCTTGACTTTTGACCTACACCTAATTAATTTGACCTTCAGTCTGTGCAAACTTGTCTCAACTTTCAACTTGATCGATTGGTCTCGACCTTGGACACAAGGTGACTTATCTTATCTCGATCTTCGGCTTGATTGACCCGTCTCAACTTTTGGCCCAATCGACATGTCTTGATCTTCAGCTCGGGTTTAGTCATCTCGACATTCGATCGTAGCCGACTCAGTTCGTGCTTTGTCTCACAACAAATTGAATCAACAAATAACTTGGGTAGAATTGGATCAAACTTTAGGTTTGTCGAATCAACACAAATTTCAACCTACACCAAATGGTTTTTAATTTCTGAAACAAAATAAATAAGAATATACAAGTACATTTGTTTTTATTAGTTATATGTAAACATAATTTTATATAAAAATATATTTATATTTATTATATATATATATATATATATATATATATATATATATTCTTTTTACTCTTATAAATATAACTGATTTTTATTGATTTATAAAAAGACTATTCATCATCATTAGTCAATATAATGAAACATTGCTGTTACTTTTATTTAAATATATATTATTATAAAAATTAATAAAATATAATTTTTTATATACTTTTTATTATTTTAATAGTCAGTTTTCTTTTTTAATAGTTATTATAATAGTTTTTTAATTATATATGTATATAATATATTTGTTATTATTGTAATATGAAGTGAATATAGATTCGCATTCACTGATAAATAATATAAAAAATATGAAGAACTGAATTAAAAAATATGAAGAACTGAATTACTATTTTATTTTGGTAAATATGATTTTATCTATTAAAAAAAACATTCTATTATTACTATATACATATGCATACATGTTCAGAACAAAAGATACCAGATATAATTGAGATAATTTAAAGTATAATCCTGATTCACCATTAAATATAAATTTAATTTGAAATGATTACAATTAAATTTAAATCAGGTGTAATTAGCAAGGTCGAAAATACAGAAATCCAGGTTTCATACAAAAACAGCAAAAAATAAAATAAGATTGGTTCATCTTTATTGCTGGAAGCGATCTTGGGCCCTACACTTTCAATTTCCTCCTCTAGGAGTTTCAGTGGATAAAGTTGTGTGAGGAGAATTCAGGGTTTTAATACTTAATCTTCAACCATTGTAATTGTAATTATCCCAAAACAAACCCTTACATCAGGAATAGTGAAAATCTACAGGGACAGTTCAAAATTGGAAGAATAGAGAGAGGCCTGCAAGATTTGCACCAATTTCCTTCTAAGTCAGATTCATTTGCAATCACGGTGCCCCTGCCCAACACGTCTCCATGTCGACGCCGGAAGCGGAAGCGGAACCCTCCTCCAATCACATTGACTCTCTTCCGTTAGTTGACCTCCGCCTCATGTCTCAGCCCGAACTCTATACCCTCTCCATCTCTGCCGCCACTCACCGCCACCGCCGAGCCAGCGACAACGATTCCGTCATTCCCAAAATCGACCGTTCCAATTTCAACGAATCCGCGGGCAGCCGCAAACAGACCTACTCCAAACTACGTCTCAACAAGCGCAAACAAAATTCTGCGGTTCCCGCCTCCTCCTCTTACCACATTCCGGAGCCCGTGGACCAAGAAAACTCCCAAATTATCTCTCTGCTGCAGCAACTCTTTGGCGTCGAGCCTCTCCGCAACGCGCTGCGCCCTGACCGCGGTGATGCGGTGGACCGTCAACTGTTTCCAGTCCATGTTGAGTTCAAACAACCGCCTCCGGTGTCCGTGGCGTTTCAGAACGTTCCGATTGACGTTATTGATGCTTCTAATAGGAAGAGGAAACGCGGGCGGCCGAGGAAGAACGATAATTCGGTATCGGTTTTCGAGGAGGAGACCAAGAAGGTTAACGAAGAGGCCAGCGCAGTGGTCACGGTCAACGAGAGGGGATTTGGTATGGACGCTGATGGTTTGGATTATGATCCGTTTGGGGAGGAGTTGAAGAGAAGAACCGAAGGGTTGGAGACGGAGCCGCTGCTGTTGGAATTTTTGGAGACTCTGAATGGAGAGTGGGCGAGTCAGAGGAAGAAGAGGCGGATTGTCCAGGCCAGTGATCTTGGCGACTTGTTGCCAACCGGATGGAAGATAGTTATTACCCTTTTGAGGAGGGCAGGTCGTGCTTCTGTTGTTTGTCGCCGTTACGTAAGGTTTTTTCTACTCCTTTTCCTTTTCATATACTCTCTAATTACATGCGATTGTTTTCGTTCTTTGATTGGTTCTTCAATTCAATGTCTCGATACATACATAGAACCATGCTTTCATATTTTGTCTGGCTGCTTGTTATTGTGCTTGCTTGAAAACTGGGGAGGGTTGTATAATGCTTCTGAACTAGGTTTTAAATAGAACTGAGGTGATTAATTGAAACATTGTTGAAAATTGCGAACGAATAGGTGAGGTTGATTGGCCACAATTGCTGTTGCGAACACGTTGAAAACCTCGACATTGCACTCAAAATTGTGTTGTTGAGAGTTTTCTTAATCTTGCTAAGTGTTCCAAGGAAGTGGGTTTCTGTCTATTAAGCCCGGATACAGACACGAATACGACAAGGAGTGAGATACGACGGATACGACACGGAGTGAGATACGACGGATACGACACGGAGTGAGATACGGCTAAATTGAAAAAACGAATGACAAGGGACACGGACACGTCATGTATATACATATTAGTTTCAAACTTTTAACTAACACATTGTCAACTAACAAAAAAAGAATCTTATATATCTATCTAATATCCAAAAAAGTGAAAAATAATGATCATTTAAGATTTTTTCCTTATTTTTATAATCATAATAAAAACTTATGTGAGAAGTTTACTAATTTATGGGTTTTTTTAGAAAATCATTGAATTTGTGGTTATTAACATTGTGTTGAAGTCATATCAAAATCATGCCAAAGATAAAAATGTCTTTCAAATTGAACACTTGACACGTGTATCGTACAAGTATGTACGTGTGTGTCGGTGTCCGATGCGTGTTGGAACGCCATTGATATGGCGTGTCCGGGCTTCATAGGTTTTTGTACGTATCTGTAATTATCAACTGTGACTATTGACCTGCATCAGAGTTCAGCTGTTTCCTACGTGAATATTTGCAGCCTTTCTCTCTACTTGTTATAGACCTTTAGCATTTGGCTAGGTTTGCAAATGAATGTTTAAGAGAGAATATTGGGTTGCGATCGTGAAAGATTTTTTTAAACCATTGTGGCATTTAATTAGTACAATTAGAAGAGCTTGTCAAAATTTAGTGGTATTCAATTGAAACTTTTTATTACACACAAAAGGTCTCGTATTGAAAAATATTCAAATTTGGATGGATTATTTAGTAGATTGAATTATACTTTTCAGTAGAATGTATAAATACTACACTCATCTAACTCCCACTCGAACTCTCAAGTCTTTATTAGACTTTTTTGTTCTCTCATTACCAATAGTTCATTTCCTTTTGGTTGAAATTTATACGTTATTAGGTTACTTTCCCCTATCCTACATTATTCTCTGCAACCAGGTAAATAGATCTCTGTACTTTTTTTTTTGCCATTAGTAAACTTGTTTGGACGAATTCGTCGTGATCATCTCTAAAAAGAAAATTTCAAAAACGCATAAAGACTTTGCCTACTTGGGTTTTCTTTTGTGTCGGATAAAACACATATAAGTCTTATTACACCATTTCCAAACACATGTGGATTACCATTTTTAATGCTTTTTACCTCTTTCTCATCATGCCTCATTTTGTTTATTTTGTGTGCCTTTTCTAGGTCCTTTCCACGCCTTCTCAATTCATTGTTATGAGCAACTTAAAAAATTAAATACTAAAATTTTGTTTGAGTGTAATTTACAGATATTTGCAAACACTTGATTAGTATGATAGGTAAAGGAAAAAGAACTAGAATTAGCTATCAAAAGATTGGAAACATATTTTTTTATCCAAAACTTTTTTATTTCTCTGCTATCTTTTTCATTGACTTAATGTTCAATAAAAATATGATGGAGTCCCTTCAAATTTTGTAAATCCATAAATCTTATAAATATTTTCTATATAACAACATTGAAATTCTAACTAAAAAGTCTTGATTATAAAAGTCTTTTAAAAAAAATCTTATGTCATATGGTCTTGTAAATTTTACTGTGTTGTTTTATGCCAAATTAATCTTTTAAACCAATAATACATGTTATCAAACTAGGATATGACTAGTGAATCCGAAGACCTATTTCCTAAATTGTTCCCGAATATGAATAACAGGAAGATTCACTAGTAAAACATGGGTTTTGACATTTTAAAGTCAAGTAGATCGTTATTCAGTTGGTTAAGCTACTGACATTAGTTGTAATTGCATTGGTTCAATTCGTCGCACTTTGCTCCACTCTTTTCGACTACTTTATCGTTTCTCTACCTTCCCCCATTTGAGCCTACCATTGGACTAAAAGGAAAGTGAATTAGCATTATAGTTAATAGAGTGAAACATAAACTTCAACTTATTCATCACCAAAAAATATATAGACCATGATTCAAGTCATAACAGTAGTAACAAAAATAAAAACGGGTATGCATAATGGCATCTGTATGACCCAATGTTTTAAATAACTCACTATAGCAGTTCAGAGAGGGGCTGTTTTAGCCGAGCAGTTTAGTGTAATGGCTGTAACAGACCAAATATCAGGCTGAATGGCGGGTCCTATAGTAGTGTTTGTTGATTCCCAAAATAATCCCTCTGAACAGACATTAGGACTTTCTTGAGGGGCCATTTTTGGAGTTGAAATGATTAAGAAGACTTGGATTTAGAATAATTTCTATCAAGTAAACTTGGGCTTAGCAGGTATTTACTTGCATGTTTTGTTTAAGGATGTTATTAATTTCAAGTAATTCTTATCATTTTTAGAATTTACACACATTGTATATATTATAATTTTTTTTTTTTTTTACATTGTCGCTTCCCTAGTTATACACTATCTTTGTATATCATTTTCGGAGCTGGCTACTACACTTTGCTATCCGGAATTTAAAACATCAGCATAGGCCCTGCAAAAAAGCAAGTCATTAAATTATCGATATGGATTCATATTAAGTGCAACTTTTTTGATTTAGATAATTCAACGGTGTTTCAGCTCCAAAAACTATTGTGCATGTGATCTGAATTACTTAATCTCAGAATTGAACTGCAAGAATCTTACCACAACTCATACAATTCTGATACTTTGAATTTTTAAAGCATGACATTCTTTGCGCATGTTATGTTGAAAGCAGGAAAAATGGAAATAGGATACTTTTATTTTTCTTTTTTAATTTTTCTGGGAATAGAAGCATGAAGACACGAGTCTACTTTATGAGAGGAATAGGTGGTTTCCAAAAGGATACATTAATTTAAATCCCACAGGCCTATCTCTTTGGACATTGTTTGAGTTTATGACAGAATGCAAAGTACACATGTCCTTTCTACCAGTCCACTCAACTATTAAGAGTTTGAAGATGTTAAATTAAATTCTAATCAGAAAAGGAAAAAAAATGGAATTTTGAGTTTATGATTGCATGCAAGTTACACATCTCATTGCTACCAATCCACTGTACTATTGGAAAAGAGTTTCTAGCATAGTAGTTAATAGCGGATAGTGACGCAGACTGGTCATCCCCAAAACTGCTATAGCAGGATAGTGGTAATAGGATTACCATTGTTTTGATCCCTAACAAGATCTTATATTATATAATGTGTGTGTGTGTATATATATATATATGTATATATATATATATATATATATATATATATATATATGTATATGTATATATATGCATGTATTGTGTATGTATTTGTGTGCATGGGCGCATGCTGAAAAAATATTGAAAACACCTACAAGTACAAATATTTTGATTAAGTTTCATATTCTTGAGGTCCAAACCGCAAAAGCTGCAAAACAACCAATTGCCATGTCCAAAAAACAGCCAACCATGAATCACCACTGTAGCTGAACGAAAAAACAAAGAAGAAAAGGTGCAATTCTTGTTTGCATGTCTCGCGGGAAGCGTTGCCAAAAACATTGTTGAAAATGTCGCCGATCCTTGCGATTTTGGATGTGAAGCGGTGACTGTAGCAACACCAACGTGCGATGTGACCTTCCCCGTGGGGGGTGCCACTCCGCTCTGTACCTGTGTGATAGTGACACTAGCGCATAATGTGGAAAAATTGGGATAATGGGCCTTTTTCAAATTGATTGAAAAATAACCTCAGTATTTGTTAAGTTTTCAAGAGAACGGGCTTTACGTTTATATTTTTTAAGCTATTCAGAAATTTTTTCTTTGTTTTAATTTATTTTTATATTTATATAATAAAGAATTTTAATGAAAATTATAAACTAATATTTAAACATACGTATATTTTCTGGTATAGATTTAAGATACAAGAGTATAATGATTAGTTATGTTTTGTTTTTAAATATGTGTTAGGTATTAAAATGTCGTTTTCTTGCATGACTTAAATTAGAACTTTTCAATCTTTAATGGTCTGTATTTTAAAGAATTTGACTTTATTAGTTAAAATAAACTTACAAATATTTAGATACATGTATAAAAACATAGTTTTAATAGTAATTTAAAATTTTGTAATCTTATATAGATATCAAATATTATCATAGTCATTTCAACTTATAGTGGAGATTTATAGTGGAGATTAATTGAAGGTGGGGTATATATTTGGGTTTTCCGATTTAATTACAGATAATTACATATTAGGAATTTTTATATTATTATTTCTATTTACACATTCAATAAGGATATTTTTCCTGTACCCCCATAATATGTTGCTGCATCCCCTTTGATTTTGAAATTATGACTCTGTCCTTTGTATTTTAAAATCACATTATCAATATCTGCAAATATTTGATATCTTAAATATCAAATATGAAATGGAGTTTAAGTTGGTTGCTGTATGTGAAAGGGAAGGAGAGAGATTAATGATGTGTTTAGTTTGATTTAGATGTTAACGTTAACCGTAGATTGGTTTAATATATAACAATGCACTGGCATATTTTCTTGGGGTTTGGAAGGGGTGGCTTGTACTTTTAAAATGTGTTTAATGGTATAAGCGAATATTATCTAGTCTTCTATTGAGAAAGAAGAACTGAAGATTTTTCCCTTTTTTTCTGAAAAATGTTATTATATATTTGGTTTCATCATAAGATATCCCTTATATTTTTCTTTTTCCGCTTTATTGTTGGTGTTCTCCATGGTCTTAAGTTCAATCAAATAGTAAATAAAAATTAGAAAATGTTTAAAATAGGAGACTTACTTGAATGCTGAAGGCTTCTAATTTATTTTGCAATCTATATTCTTGATTAATATTTTTTTGTTTGAAAATGAATGTTATAGCACTAATAGCAGTTAACTATAGATGTATGGAAAAAACTTGTGTTTGCCATATATTTTAGGGTGAGGGGAGATGAGTGGGTTTAGTTATTCGAAAAAAGGATCTTGTCTTTGCTCTGTACTAGGGAGAGTTTCCTGGGACCTTTGTGTGTGCTTTTTGGTTTTGATGGCTTTTTTTTTTTTGGTTTTAATAAAAAAGTATTTATTAGCCATTTTCGAGTTATGGGATTTTATTTTGGCAGCCATGATTTTTTCAGAATACCTTCAATCATTCATGGTTAATTAATATGAAGTTTGTATGTCTTGTGGTTTTTGCACTATTCGTCATCATTGTAATGAATCATTAGATCTCTGGTACTGATTTTTATTTTCGCTGTATTCAAGTTATGTGAATATTTTCTACTTTTAATCTTAGCCTTCTTATGATCTCTGAATTATACTGTGGCATTTTCGTTTTCTATTCCTGCAGACATTTTAAACTAGTTCGCTCCTACTTTCCCAGTAATATTTAGAATAATATATATATATATATATATATATATATATATATATATATACTTTTTTTTTTCTGTTTCTAACACATCCTTTATTATTTTTGCGTCTTGAGAATTTATTTTATTCACTCAAATATGAAATCCATATCAATCCCATCCTTCTTATTTCACCGTTAACATGAAAAGCTCATATGATATGAAACCATTTCACCTCAAAATGCTGCATTTTTTGTTAAAAAGATATCATGAAAAGTGGATGGAGAGATGAAAACATTTGGGAATTTGAGTTTGACATTAAAATGATAAAATTAATCTTTAAGGAATGATGTTGCTTTAAGTATTTTCTATTACTTATGACTTGTTAAGGATGAAGATATTTACTGTGTCAGATGTAACCTAAATTCTATTGGTTCAAATTTATCCATATATTGAACTGTTACTTTCCTGTAGACATTACCGTTTCTTACGATTGATTCTTATGTAATTTGATTCATCAGTCCTGGTGGGCACCAGTTTGAGTCTTTTAAAGAAGCTTCTGCGTACTTGCTTTCTGTTTCTGGTGTTCAAGATAAGGGCCATTTAAAATCTAGTTGTACTGATGATGGTGCTCAGCAATTGTCCAGTAGTATGAACATGGCATCTGAAAGTGTAAGCTAATTTATTAACGTCTCGTTTATTTATTTTTTCAATTCCAATAATGTAAAGAACTGCTTAACTTTTTGTAACACATGCAGAGTGTTAGTCATGTCCCTGCCGGAGCCACGAAGACTGATGCCAATGCAAATTATTTGTCATTAGCTGGTGCATCTATTCACAGTGGTCAAGAGAATCAGCTCCCAATATCATTATCAATTGAGAGTGGAAATTTCAACAGTGATCTACCTTTGGGTTGTAAATCAGGAGATGCTAGTGATGACTTTGGAGGCTTTGACCGTCAAACGGAAGATAAAAAACTGTTGGAGGCTGATAAGAATGATGGAAGTTCAGTTCAGGGATGTTCTCACGTGAATGATATAGTTTGTAATGTAGGAAGTGAGAAGTTGGTTGGTGCTATTGAGTCTACTGAGGCTGCATGCAATCTTTATATTCCTTTAGTTTTCTCAACGCCCTTCTCCAATAATAATAGTGACAATGGTCAAATTTCAGAGGATATAAATGCTGCGACATGCATAAAAGGGGGCATTAGTAATTTTGCTAGTCAGGATAAAAATAGTGGGTGCCCTGAAACTGTTCCCTGTGGAGTTGACAACAATGGGCTTGGGCTTTCTGTGAAATTAGTAGAAGAGAACACTCAAAAAATAAGTTTTGATAGCAGCACACTGGCTCCAAATTCTGAGGTGAATATATTTGCTGCTAAAAGTTTAGAGGATAGACATCTTATTAGTTCACAGGAGGATATGGAGATTGCAGATGATAAGGTCATTAATGATGACAAACAACTAATTGTGTGTGGCACAGACCAGGCTGAATTTAAAGATGTTTTTTCTGATGTTAAACTGCAGAGTAGTTCTGAGGGTTTTTCACTTGTCACATCTCATTGTGAACTTAAACATGCATCTCTAAGTAATATGGACAGGACACAGACTTCCGAGTTGAAGGACTCTGCTGAGGAAAATATTTTTGACAGTGATCTATTTAGCTCATCTATTGATGAAAGAACATGTGTTCACAGTGGCTACATTAGTAATGTTTCTTTTAGCTCTTGCACACAAGATGCAGTTGAGTATGGTGGATTTGATTTTTCTTCTGATCTTAAATTAACTAAGGATGTTAGTGATAATCATATTCTTTCTAATGAGGATGCCGTGACAAGATGTTTACAGGAGAGAAGTTCCTTGAATGACCAAAGTAGCATGATGGACAATCTTTTGCATCGTAGTTCTCAAAGTAACTTATTTTCTCTAACAGCTAATCAGCACCCTTCTGCTTTTCATGATAATGTGAATATCTGTGATGGAACCTTTGATGCACTCAAAGGTGTTGATGCTGGATACATGGAGCCTCAATTGGGCATTGTTTCTTGCAGCAATATTGCTGTAGATGCGTATACTAGTGCAAGCATTATGCAGGGAAACTCACAAGGATGTGTGTCTGTTCCTCTTGGTGGAAGTATATTAAACTTTGAGAAGAAAAGTGATGATGGTGTTAATAAAGCAAGTAAGCCTTGCTTATCAGAAAAGGCTCAGAATGAAGTTGAAATATTCCAAACTGACTCTATGGGTCTACCCAAATTTCTTTAGCAGTTAGATAGATTCAGATGCAGACATGGTGACACATGCATGCGGTGCAGGAAACATTTTCTTTAATAAAACTTGTATGATAGTTTTGCTGTGTGCTGGTAACCACAAGGCTCTGCTAGTGTATATATTTTCGATTTCCCATTGAAGATGATAAGCTAGAACAGGTAATGATTATATTTACGGTATAATAAATTATTTTCTGCTGGTTATTTCTCCATTTGTGCCTCTGGTCAAAGTGATTTTGAAATTCATAATGAAATTAAACCACGAAATTTGTTTTATTTTAATCCTAACACGGGAATAATAGGAATAAATACTTTAGACGTGGATGGATTTTGTATATTTAAAGAGAAACGATTGATTAACTTTGTTCTCTGAGCTAATACCCTTGTGCTTATGAGCTCTTGCCTAAACATCTTTTGCCTTATGTCACCGATGATGTCATTCGATATAGAGACAATGTGTGATTATGAAGCGGGTTCAACCACTAACCAGTGGTTTTGAGGTTTAGGGGCCTCTGCATCAAGAACATGGAAATGTCATGCTCTAGCCAATTGCAAGAATGGATATCATCATAAACACTATAATTAAGCTTTTAGGTTTACATGTAATTTTGTAGCTTTGATCACTTTCTTGCATCTTTTTTTATTGTGAGAATAGAATAGTGAAAAAACAGTTAAGCCAAAGACTGGATTTTACCATTACCTTGTTTCAATGTCAATGGCAGTAACATGTTGAAAACGGCTGTGCAAAAGTGGTAATTTATTTTGGTATATAATAGCTCAATTTGAAGAGATTTGTTTAAGAAACGTAAAGTGAATTGTCTGTTGTCTATACTGTATATTTTTCCTTGTTCTCTGGTTGCATGCTTCCTCTGCAGCTGATGACTTTCCGGGGTTTCTGATTTTGGTTTTATTTTGGGACATTACAGATAATTTCTTGAAGGCCGCATCATTTTTGTGGATAGATTCAGCTGGTCGTGCCGTGGCTTCTCCAATCCAGAGGTTATTTTGCAGCTCTGGTGTGATGCTTTGCTTGCTTCTTGCCAGAGCTCAGAAACCATTTTTATTTTCCTAGGAACAAATTTACTTTAGGTTGATTTTAGCTCAAAACATATTTTTTTTAACATCTGGTAGACTGGTATACTGATATCGAATTTTAGGTAGGTCCTTCAAATGAAGGAACTAGTTATCTCCTTAATTTTTTGAAAGAGGAATACCAAAATTATCTGGTGATTTTCGTCTTTCATACGTGGATCGCTCTTTGCATAACTCCTCTTTTATGTCCAATAGATACTTCCTAGTTTATTTTCTCTCTCATTTCGTCTTGTGTTTTTTTTAGAATTTCCGTGCTATTGCACCCTGGTCAGTACATCCCCGCACTTAGCAGGAGGACTTTTTTCCCTTGATTTTCTACATGATCGGTGGGGTGTTCCTGTATTCGAGGATCAATTATAAAATGAGGCTTGCTAAACTATTTTTTCGTTGCATGGTCCATGGTTTGCAGGTGAGTTTATATCCATTAGATGTACAGATTAATACTGATGTATGCTTAATAACGCTCTAACAGAATAATTGGTAGCATAAGTAATTGTGGATCATTGTGAACGAAACCAGAAATAAATGGGAAAAAATTGGATGAGTTTGCTTGCATGATTGGAATTAGAAGAGAAACTCGAACCTGCTTACCACAGCTTTTGGGCACAATCTTGTCAATGGCAATGTGCTGGTCCTTTACAGTTTATAGATTTCATTATGCATCCATGATCAAGTTCTTCAACATCATAGACCCAGCACAGAATAAACGTCGTGAATGGTGTAACATGGTGCTTTTGGAATGCATCATCGTGTAAGGTTGACTTGGTGAGAGGGTGAGATCAATGTGTTCATTTCAAGGTTTCAGTGTATTGGAACAGAACCATGGTTCGTTATAGCAATTATTATGCCAATCCTAGAGTGCACTCACGCAAAAACCTTGGGCAAGAGTTGACTTGTTCATTAAATGGGGGCTTAGAGTACAGTGGAAGGTTTCAATTCATTTCTCTGTGACCATGTAAGAAGAACGAGTATCCTTCAGTCAGAAGGATGGAAGATTTTCAAGCAGGTTTTTATGGATTGCAAATTATTGGATGGCGATTCTCTAGGTGTTGCTGCTGCATATTCGTGGCAGGGAGGCAACACTTTCCAGTGGTTAGACATACTTCTCTTAAAATGAAATGGATATTGCTTTTTCTCACGCCATTTGCTCCCTTTTAAAATTACATTATATCCACTTCTAGTTTTTTTTGTTAGACTTTTAACATCTTAAGAGAAGTTAAAAGATCTTTCAGATTTTTAGTGGCTTTCTTCATTCATCGGACTTTCTAAGATTTCTTCTCAACCTCTTGGAACAACTCAAAGTAGAATAATAATATTTTACTACTTACATTCTAAAGGAAGAGAATAGCTGTAGCTATCTATTTTAAATCTGTGAAGTTAGATGCTCATACCTGAAGAATCACCATTTAATTGTTCATATCTACGACGTTTTATAACTGTAATCTTTCATCACCCATTATCAATGAAAAATAGCAGATGTTTAAGATTTTAGAAATAGTAAAGTAGTGTAAGCTTTCACTTCCGATCAAATGGTGCTTTCATATGGCCTACTTCTCCTCCCATGGATGTCTACTACAACCATTACTTATGGTGACAACAATCACAGTCGTGGCCACCACCGCCCCGAACAAACATTTATATTATTCTCGACAACAACCACTGCCACCCCACAGTCACCGCTGCCACCATCAGCATCAACAGAGTGGCCACCACAACAGTCGTTGTCACAAATTTTCCTCCGCAAACCCCATGGTCCTCCCCTGTATTCCGGTCCCCTACCACTTTATGAGTGACCATCGTCGTGGTGGCAAGCACAACCAACTTTCCCCACGCGATCATTCATCCATGTTGTTTCCCTCCACCAACTTTTCCCAACCTTTTGTTTTGAACATTTTTCTTATCAATTACAGTTAATGTGAGTTTAATCTCAAAGAACTTTAGTACAAAAGAACTGAAGATCAGGGTAAACATCTAGTTCTTACAATCACTCTCGCCAAACTTTTAAATTTTATTGGATAAGTTAAAATACTTAATGCTCTGCTTTGAAAAATCGGTTATATATTTTCGATTGTTGTCTAACTTTGGTTTAGTCTATGATGACATCCTTTCCTGGTCAACTCCCTTGGAAAAAAAAATGAAGAAAATGACATTAAATAAGTGCTAAAATATTGCTTGAATTATTTAATAAAGTATTTTTTTATACAATTCTTGCGTTGAATTATTTTAGATACATAGCAAAAACCTAAGGTCTAATCTAGGATGTTAAAATGGTATGGTTGACAAGTTGTGGCACCAAACCCCATAAATTTTTTTATGGGTTAAATATGTTTTTCTTCCTTAATTTTAAATAAAAATTGGAATTTATCATTTTTTAAAATTTTGATCAAATTTAGTCTTTCAACTTTAGAAATACATTTATTTAGTCATTTTAACTAAATCTTGATAAGTTTATTTGATGTTTTAATTACGTTTCATGATAGTATTTGATTTATTTATAATGTTTGACACATTTTCATTTCAATGTTAGTTGAAAAACGTGTTTGAAACGTTAAATAAATTAACCAAATTTGGTTAAAAAAAACTAAATTCATGCATTTTTAAATATGCGGGACTAAATTGGTTCAAAATTTTGAAATATGACTAATTCTAATTTTTAGTGAAACTTAAAAAATTAAAAACATATTTAAACTTTTTTTATTGCTTAAGTCATATTATTAGTTGGTTACTCAATCAGTCTACTTTTTCTAATTTTTGAAGTAACATTTATTTAATAAAAATGTCAAATTTAGGAAGAATATTATCATAAGATTTATACAAAAACTAAATTGAGTGTCAATCTAAGGTTTATTTTTACAAAATTTGGGACTAAATTGAAACTAAAAACAAATACAAGGATCAAATTGAATCATTTCGACACGTAACATAAATGTGAAGTGAAACGTGTAAAAAATAAAAAAAATTCAAAAATTAAAAAAAAAAACAGAAATTGACATGTGATATTGACTTTAACACCGGTTGTTCAAAATTGATGGTAAGGACCATTGAATCATTTTAAAGAAAACAATGACCAAATTGAGACAAATCAAAATTAAAGGATCAATTTGACACTATTTGACAAATATAAGGACCAAAAGAATAATTTAACCATCCATATATATATATATATATATATATATATATATATATTATATAAATGGGTTAAATATGTTGTTGTCTTTATCATTTAGTAAAAATTGAAATTAGTTCTCTTTCGAAATTTTGGATCAATTTTAGTCTATCATCTTAAAAAATGTGTGGATTTAGTCACTTTAATCAAATTTTATTAAATTTATTTGACGTTTTAAATATGTTTCATGATAGTAATTGAGTTTTAAATTTGGATCTATAATGTACGAATACGTACGATATGTATATTATATTGGATACAACATGTATCCAATACATCAATACATTTTATTTAAAAATAATAAGATACCATAGGTGATATATGCATATTAAAAAAATGTATAATAATTTTTAAAAACATAATAAATATATAATTACTATCGTGTGAATCAAAATTAAAATAATATATATTAAAATTTTCAACATAAAAAATTATAAATTATTGTTATTATAAAAATATAATTATTTTATAAATTAAATATTTTTTTGTCAAAATATTGATAAAATATTGAAAATTATAAATTATTGTTATTATAAAAATATAACTATTTTATAAATTAAATATTTTATTGTCAAAATATTGATAAAATATATACCGTATACAAATTTATATATCAAGAATACATTAACCAAAGTATCGGTACTTTATATGTAGACATATTTTAATACAGGGCTTATAATAATTGGTTGGTGGGTTGTTCAAGTTTTACATATTTAATTTTATGAAGTAAAATTATATATTATTTGATGCCATAAGCCGTAGACTGTAATACATCTTCTCATGTCTGTGAATCGCAACCAAAAATATCTTATCTTATTCTGAACCCACCACGTGCTAGATATTCATATATCAGAATAAATTCTTCTGAACTGCAAGATGCTGTTAGTATTAATCTAAGAAGATAAAATTAAGTCTTGCATAATTGACATTAATTAAGAGAAAGGTAAAATTAACATATTTAAAATCATGGTTTAGTTTATCATAAAATTAACAAGTAAAATTAATTTTGAGAATTTTGTTAGGGATTGTATTTTATGTTGTAAAATGCATTATGGTGGAGCGAATAAAAGAAAGAAAGAGAAGTGGTAGCAGCGTGGAACGCAAAGGCGATGAAGCCAAGAAGAAGAGTTAGGGTTGTGTGGTGTGATTCCTCTGATTCTGAGTCCGATTCAGCTGTGAGTGTGCCAAGAGGTAAATAGTAATGTCATTCCCATTGCCACCACCATCACCGATCACTCTCCTCTCTCTCTCTCTCCGTAATTAAATCAAAATAGCAAAATTAAAATAAAGAAAAAAGCGTCCACTAAGGTTGAGGCACGTCACCCATCTCTCCCTTCACCTCGCTCATCTCAAATCCATGCTTCGGAATTAGGGTTTCCATTTGGATTTGGTTGTTCTGCTCTGCTCTGCTCACTCCCTGCAGGGGAAACGGGGAAAGGGAAAGGGATAAGGATGAGGGTTTGGGGATCGGAGATCGTCTTCGCCGTGTTGCTCTGTGGGACCCTCTCTGCCACCGCTCAACCGCATCATCATCGTAGGTTTTCTCAGACCACCACCGCCGCCACAGTCTGTCCCGTTCACTCCCTTCTCGATTTCGTCTCAGGGTTTCCAGATTCCACCTGCCCTCTTCCCGATTCTCTTGGATCCATTGCCGTTACCGAGGTAATTCTCCCTCTTTCCCTTTCTTTCTTTTCTAATGTATTATTATAATTTTTCGATTACAGTATTTGTATCTAGTTATGGAAGCTTTGCATTGCTTATGAACAGGGAGATGAGGTTTCTTTGCAGAAGGCGCTGAATATGGTTCACAAGAATAATCACGAGTATGTGGCTGTGCTCTTCTATGCGTCGTGGTGCCCTTTTTCGCGTGTGTTTAGACCGGTTTTCTCCGTACTCTCTGCACTGCACCCTTCCATTCCTCATTTTGCTATTGAAGAATCCTCGGTTAGGCCGAGGTTTGTGTAATGCGTTTTTGGTTTCATTTTTTTCTTTCTTTTGTTTGTGTATTCTTTCAATTGAGTGCCTATGCGATTCTTGCAGCATACTGTCCAAATATGGTGTCCATGGTTTCCCTACATTATTCATTTTGAATTCTACCATGCGGGTTCGGTACCATGGTTCTCGGACGCTTGCTTCGCTCATTGGTTTCTACAATGATGTTACCGGTGAGGCACACTTTTTTTTTTTTTTTACTTATCCATGCATCGGGATTCGTGTGCTATCTTCTAGTGTACATGTAACTTTTGATTGAGATTCGCACATGTTAACTCATTCAATTCACACTTGAGTTTTAATTAAATTTGATTATAGTGATTAATCCGTATTCAAAGGTTCCAAAACCTACATCAAAGCACAAACATGATTACAATAAAATCTGATTTCCGAACATGATCCCATGAAAGATTGGACAGATTTATTTGACACAAAAGAAGATAGGTTGTATTCAGTTGGTTGAATCATGTAGATAGTTTGGTCTTGGTTTTAAGATTAAATTTTAATATTTAATCATTGGCATACTTTGGCTGTGACTTATTGTATTGCACTGCATTAAAAATCTGTAAATTTTAATGTCGTTTCTTTCACGTTAAAGGGCCATTGTGGCTCGAGGGTGTGATGGCATAAAAAGTCAACATGCTATAAAAGAGTCTGTGAGCACTTCAAAATACAAGGGAATTTTAAATCCTATGTTGCTAGTCCCAGAAACCACAGTAAAATTTGATTGATGAGAGACTTTGGCCATACCTTATTTAGTCTTTTACTACAGTCAAGTGATTACTGTGTATTTCACTTGAAAGGTAACTGTTGCATTTCAGCTTGGGAGTGCATGGGGCATGAAAGCCCAATTGCTTAGATGTTGAATGGAGTATTTCAGAATCAGGAGTTTTAAATTGCAAGGGATGTGGTCAATCCCATAGGCCACAGTGTACCCTGATTCAAACTTGGACCTTCTTGCTCATAGAAGAATAAGTTAGAAAATACAAACACTAAAAAACACATAATGCCGCTTCTCTCAACCATGATGATTCATTGAAGAGGCCATGATTACGTGGTGGTTGTGACACTAGAGGTTGGATAAAGTGTTACTTGTATTTAGCAAGGAAGATGTCATTTTCTGTGATAATGTGTCAAAAACGTTTTGTTGAGTTTTGGACTTTGCTAGATCATCTCCATTGCAGGGGTCATACACTGGGTTATAAGGTTAAGACCTATGTCTTATAAGATCTCCCCATTGGAGTATGTTGACATTGCATAAAAAAATCTAAGTTCTTAAATAAGACCTTGGTTCTGAGAATAAAAAATTATTTTTTCTATCTTTGAAATATATACTTTTGCCAACAACCAAATAAAACGTTAATGAGAGTGTAGGTCTAAGATCCTTGCATTGGAGTAAAAATTGCAAAAGGGTCTTAAAAGTGATGGATGGGGTATAGTGGAATCCACAAAAGTTAAATTTAGACCTCATAGAATGACTCCTGTAATAGAAATGCTCTATGATCCGGTTCGTGGTGGTTGCAAGATTTTGGTTTTTGAATGCAATTTTTGAAACAAAATGCATTTGGGAAAAATAGGTCTGAAATGATTTTAGTTCAATTTTGAAATACTTTTACATTCATTTATAGTGGAACCCACAAAAGTTAAATTTTGACCTCATAGAATGACACCTGTAATAGAAATGCTCTATGATCCGGTTCCTGGTGGTTGCAAGATTTTGGTTTTTGAATGCAATTTTTGAAAAAAAATGCATTTGGGAAAAATAGGTATGGATTTTTTTTAGTTCAATTTTGAAATACTTTTACATTCATTTATAAAACCGAAAAGAAATTTGTTAATGTAGTTTTTACTTTTAGATAAACATACTCTTGCTATCTTTCATATGATCCTTCCAATTGTTGTCACCACTTCTATCGCTGTCATCATCATTTATTGTCTTTGTTGCTACTTAGATTAACATTGTCCAACAAGTCGTCACCGCATTTACTGACACTAACACCCTTGTTGTCAGTAATACCACCAACATAGCTTTAAACTAAAATTTAGGAAAAACGAACTTTTAAAACTAAAAATATCCTAATCTAAGACCCACTTTCTAAAAACTAAAGATTGATTGTAGTTTATAAATTTTTTGACACTTTCAATCAAAAACCATCCTTAATGTGACCTAAGAGAGGGTTGAAGAGGTTGTGGATTTTAAAACTTTGCTCTTGCGGGTAGGAAATTTAGATTCTTTAGTTTTGGTTAAAAACCCCAATGAAAATTCCTAGCACTTTCGTAGTTCTTTTTTAATATCCAGGTGAAGCATTGTGGTAAATCATTTTAGCTGTCCCAACAAGTACATTACCTCTTTTAGATTGATAAAAAACAAAAAATTTGTAGTTCTTTTACGCTATAGCACATCCTTTTTCTTTTTTTGTTTTGTTTTGCAGTATCACATTTTATTTTCCCTATTTTTGTTGTATTTAGTTCATTATTTGGCTGTCATTGTAGGGATCAGGATTGATTCACTTGATCAACTATCACTTGAGAAAATTGGTCGTTCTTCCACTGATAAAAGTCATAGTAACACCGAGCCAGAAAGTTGTCCATTTTCATGGGCTAGATCTCCAGAAAATTTACTGCGGCAGGAAACGTATTTGGCTCTGGCCACTACGTTTGTGGTTTTGAGATTACTGTACTCTTTTTTTCCGACACTGCTTATATGTATTCAATTTGCTTGGAGAAGGGTCATCCAAAATATTAGATTAGGGAGCTTACTGGAGCATCCTTTGATTTATTTGAAGCGGCTAATACAGTCTTTTAACTGTTTGAAAGAGCCGTGCAAGAGAAGTAATCTGCAGGAAGGAGCAATGAATGCTAGAGCATGGGCATCCAAGTCCCTCGCCACTGTTTCAATAGGAGAGGAAAGTAGCAGCCGCGGGATGCACCAGTGAGTTGATTTTACTGAGCGGATGTACCTTGAAATATTGGAGATTTGATTATACCCTATGAAAGTCTTGGCTGCAAGTTCTGCTTTGACTTTTCTTCTCACCCTTGGATCTTGTGCTTATTGTGGTCAATTATGTTACTGAATAATGTAATCGACCCTTAAATGTCCCATATGATCAAGAAATACTTCATTCAGCGTTCTTGAAGATTGAGACTTACATCTGTATAGTTTAAATGTAGCAACTCGGGCTGAAATCTGCAATTCTTTGACTTGTAGGTTTTCTTGAAGGTCAAATCTTTTGATCGTCAGTTCATAAATTTATTTTTGTTGGGAATGAAATGATTGTAAATCCCGCATAATACTTATTTTGATGCATTGTTGATGTATCGGTGCGTGTTATTTGTAGTTCAAAAATAATAAGATTGGTGGTAAGCTGATTAAAATGTCATATATAGAAGTAATTTATATCAGATTCTTCAGCAGTCTCTTGGATTCCTTTTCCCAGGAGAAAGTATTGATCTCTACGAAAAAGATACTGAACGTAACATGTTGATTGATCTCCATATTTGAATAAGGAGCATTCGTGATGAATTAAAATTTTACCGTTTTCAGTTGATTTTCATTAATTAGATTTTTGTAGAGTTTGTCCTTCATTGTATATGTCGCCCGCCTTTAAGTGAAGTTTATATAACAAGAAATAATAGTCAACAAAATATTCAAAATTAATGAACCGTCATTTTCAGGTTAGTTCCAGTGCTAGGATTAATAACAGTTTTAACATCAACCTTCATTTTGATGCAATAAGTTTGTATTGCCAATTATGGTTGCAGTTTGGATTGCTTCAGAATATGTATATTTTTTAAAATATCAACCATACAAATTAGTATTGGCTTAACTTTTAAGATGATTGTTATACAAATAAATAAATTTATCACTATTGGGTATCATTATAGAGCAATCCCAACTATGTTAACATCCAATATACTGCAGCACTTATCTAAAAATACATTTAAAAAAGAAAGTAATAAAAATAAAGTGAATTAGCATAATTCCAAAATTCACTTAAAAGACAAATTTATATAAAGAAAAGTCAAATTTGTCTTTAACAATTGATTAAAAAAAGATTTAGTAAATTATTAGCCAGTTTGTATATTAATGATAAGACAAATTATCTCTGCATCATCAAAACAATGCATACATTAAGTATTCCAATTAAATTGATAAAAATAATTTTGAACGGTTGAATATAATTAGAATGTATCTTAATATTAATCTGTCACAAATTTTATATTGAAAGGTGCGTTACAAGGTGAAATTGATTTCAGATATTTGCCGAAGTTTTCAAAACCCATGACATTTCAAATAAAACCACGAACAGTATGTTCTATGTTCTGATGATGTTTTTCCAAGCCTTTAATTTATAAGCTAAAGGGAAGGTTTGTCAGAGGCTTTTGTTTAAGTAATAAATATAAAAATGTTGAATTGAAGAGTATGGTATGAATATTTTATAAAACATTTTTATGAATTATAATAGGATTTAATTAGAATAACATAAAGGTTTATTATATTTCCATTGATTTCTTATCAGTGTATGTTTATTGATTTTATAATAATTTTAAAAAAATATAATGAAAAGGATTTCTGGTTAGTTGATAGTAGATAAAACTTTACATTAATAGTGAATAACATGTAAATTTTAGACCGTTTCCCTATTTGAGCACTTTTGCGAAAAGGGTGAGAATTCAATACTCGCACATAAGGTACAACTTTAGCCATACTAGTGAAACATTTGACTAACAGGGTTAAAAAAATCTTTTAAGCAATCATATTAATACAAAAACATTATGAATACCAAACGTCATGATAATTAATCTCAGATTTGGTGTTCATTATTTTTGTGGTAATGGAATGTCTTCATATTTAGTCTCAAAAAACACAAACAAGAAATTGTGCCACATATTTTAGTTTTCACATGCACCAAGAATCAAAGATGTTTTTTGTTCATTGCATGACATTGCGTGTGAATGCACGTTGAACTACAATTAAGGTACCAAAAGCGTGTCACTGGATCATGAAAAATCTCTGAAAAGACAAAGGTGGGAACCTATCATTTGAAAAAAATGGAACAAAGGAAAAAGGGTTGATGTCTATCAAAGAATGTGGAATACAACCGTGAATAGGACCAATCATCCTAGCACTCACTATACCCCAATCGATAACTAGAAGCATATTCGTCTTTTACACAGCCGCTAGGTCTTTTATGAAGAATCAAAAGACAATATACATCAGACTCTCACCAATCACACTTTTGCAGAAACAAATGAAAAACATTCTCAAACCACAAAATCTAACAAAAGAAAGCAATTTCAGAGCTTGATAAACCCTTCTATTTTCCTTGGAAAATTACCTATTCAGAAAAGTTCAGTAAGGACTAACCCAAACATCATGTAATATATGTTGTTTGGTCTGGACCATAAGTTGACATGCTTCATAGAGATGTACCTTTATTGCTGCTATAAACTGCACCCCAATATGAAACTTGGATTGAAAGATACCATCACCTGAATTTAACCACAACACAAGATATATCATCTTTACTATCTCTTTTTAATGCTTCAGCAGTAAGTTGCTTAGCTGCTTTCTGTGGGTCTTTCGATCTTCTAGCAATATCCACTGCGTCTTGATTAGTCATTACCTGCTTTATCACATGCCAATGAATTCCTGTTTTTGATTTTATATTGAACTTCTAAAAGCCACAACCATGAAAACAACAATACACTATTATTTCACCTTCCAAAGTCCATCACTTGCAATGATTAGAATCTCAGTATCAACATCTATGTCAGTGTTCTGCACATCAGGGTCTGATCGCAAATGTGACTTCAGACTCTTGTCTCCAAATGCTCGAGAAACGGCAAGTTGTCCATTTACTCTAGGCACATCACCTTGCATCATCATCATCATAATCATTAATGTTACATTGAGTACATATGTTAATGGTGTGACTTTGTGCTGTCAAAAGTGTAATCTCACTAATACCACAAGCATTCAATAACCACTTTTTAGTGGTCATTTCAAAGTCAAGACAAAAAAAAAATTGTACTTCTTTGATATTAGCGCTTGAATACAGTTAATCTCAATTTGTAAAAATGTCTTGACTTTTGGGTACATGGTTTGAGTAAAATGAAGAAAAAGAAAATTTCTGAGAAACCTTTTATGGGAATGTTTATAAATTTGTAAGAAATTACTTTTCTATTTGGATACTTCAGCAATTACTTCTTCCATAACCTCCCCACAAGCCCCGTTAAAGGAAAAAGTAGATCAAATACAGGGTACAACAAACTTTCATGTTAAAATCAAAAACTCATACCACGCAAAATTCTTTTCCAAGAAAAACAGCAGTCACAAAGCAGTATGCAATCTACAGAAGACCATTAAAAAATGTGCACTTGAATTTAGTTATGATTTATAAAAGTAGATGAATTCATATACTTTCAAATTCACTCTGTAGCAGATTAAATGACTAGAATTCAGATAGAGAATCACAAAGTAAGGAGAATATTTGTTCTGCAAGGTTAATTAATCTAGTTGCTTGATGCATCGTTAATTTACTTTGTCTTATTTGACATCAAAAGACAAATTCAAGTCCCTTCTCTAGAGTATAACAATAACAGTGAGGAGACACTCTTTCTATCATCAAATGGTACCTACAAATTAAACAAAAAGTGGAGATCCATACAAGAATGCAAAGGCACATAGACTCCAAAAACTGAAATAATGGAATGGAAGCTTTAAAGTACCTGGCAAATTAGAGACAAAGCCACCTCTATTCTCAATGCTGCATCGTTCCATGTTTGGCTCGTGGTCTGTAGTCATTTGTAGGGCTTGACCTTTTCTAGAAAGAACAGCTCGTGAGTCTCCAACATTAGCTATCCATAACCTTCGGCCATTGATCAATATAGCAGTTACTGCTGTTGATCCACCACGCCCAAGATCAGAACTGTTTGATAGAATTTCTTGATCAGTGGTCTCGTAAGCTTTTGAGATGGAAAGAGTGGGGTCTTCCCAAAATTCCTCCTGGTGTATAAGATGAATTAGAACAATGTAACATTTCCAATCTGAATTTTGATCTCAAACATAGAAAATATATTGATTCTTTATCAAAACACTGAAGAGTTTCAACCAACCTCCCGCAGAATGTTGGTAAACAAATGTTTTTGTAAGTAGGCTGGCACACGGTCACCCAAATGGCCATCATAGATAGCAAATAAACCCAATTCATTGTCTTTTATCTGTGCAAACTTGGCAACATGATAATCCTCCATTGGGTGATTAGCTTTCCCTTTTACAAGGCTGAAACCATACTTTATTGAGCCTTCATGATTTTTCCCCTTACCAGTGCTGGATGAAGAACGTGCTGCTACAAGCTGTAAAGCAACCAACACACACAAATTGAATAGTCCTGCCACTACAGGTCACATATGTAGAAGGGAGGATAAGTATTTGATTGCATAACAAAGCCGCCTTCATTACATTAACAATCCCCTATCAAACACAAATAGAACCTTTCAGAGTTCTTGGAATGACCAAAACAAAAAATGTTTTATTGGATGTATCTACACTTAGACTGAGGTTGCTAAATTACAAACTTCTAGGCTAGTTGTCTTCTACTATTAATTACTGAATCAGTTTGTTTCCTGGTCATCCCAAAAGACACAGATTTCTAATCCCAATAAAAACGAGGATGCAGACAAAACATGCATTCGATAACAAATTTAAATTACCAGCCAAGCAAGCAAATTTGATACACCAAAATTTTAGATTCAGACATCACTCTCCTTCCAAATACATCAAATACAGGATTACAACATAAGTATTGTAACGCAATAATGAAGATTTCACAACACTGAAATTTGGTCAGATAATACGAGTTTCCCCCCAAAGCCAGTGACCAAAAAAAGGTAGGAACACAACCATATAATTTCCATGAAACTCAATATACAGCATACAAAGTTTCATGCATAAGCCACTAGAGCACAATTTACATTCTTACCTGAGAGTAGGAAGCCTTAAAACAGCACAACTTATCCATGAATGAAAAGAAAGAAAATTTGAGCAGCTACTCCAACCAATTCTCAGCACAAACCTTGGCTGATACCTTGAATCCAAATTTGAAAAGAAACCCACACCCACCTCCCGGTTCCGGAATCACAATCTGTGTGATAAAAAAAAAAAAAAAACCCAAAGACAATTCTCAAAAAAAACAGAATTTTGAAGAAGAACCCCAAACCCCAGAAAAACCACTACACCAAGCAGTGACAGAAGAAAAGGAAAAAGTGAGCTAACAAGGAATCTAAGCTCACCTGTCGAATCAAAATTGAGAAAGGATTGAACTTGCACTTGGACTGGGATAGTCCATGCGGTTTGTGTTGGCAGTTTGCAAAAGCTGAATTACAGAAGCGAGTGAGATGAATGGGAGAGGGAGAACATAAATAAAGCAAAGTGATAAATTTGTGAAGGTTGTGTTGTGTGTGAGACAGAAAGGAATCGTATGATGCCTATGTTTGTTTCTCTGTTATGATATTATTATGTAACCGTTTCGGGAACCTTAAGCTTCACAAAGACAAAAAAAAAAATTATATTTCTCTGTTGCCAAGGAAAAAGGGTTCCACAAGCACACACCAATGACTTCTTTCTTGTTGACTTTTCTAGTTTTCCACTATATTATAAAATAACCATCTTTATTTCTTTCTTTAAAAAAGCTTAATCAGAAATTTATTTCCCTCTTCAGAAAGAAACTATGATTCCTAATTTAAAAACCACTCTGATCCTATAATGAATATTATATTATAATATATCATATTTAATTATTATTATTATTATCATTTTTTTATTTTTTTAATCTTAACATATATGTAATGGTTTTATGAACATTAAAGCAGTTGTAAGAAAGCACGAACATTATGATGAGACTTACGCGGTTTTACATTGTGTGTATCTATCATTCTCGTGTTAATTACATTGGGTCGTGTTACACACTTCTTAACTCATATATGGTTTTTTTATATATTTCTTAATCATTTCATACTTTAGGGTAAACAGTTGACAATTATTGTAATTAAATAAAATATTTATGGTCTTTACAATTACTCAAATTAACTTTAGCATTAAACTTTCTTTTCTATTTAAAACTTCTGTTTTACATTAATTTTATATGATGGTGGAAACATAAACATGATAGTGTATGCCTATTTTAATGATAATAAAGAATAATAAATATAATTAAAAGTTTAATTATTATTATAGTAGTCGTTACTTAAAAATAAAATAATATTTGTGGTTTTTTTTTTTACTTTATGGAAAGAATGTGTATATAAAAGTGATATGGTAAGACTATATAAGGAGTGAAATGTTTTAAAAGAATATGTACACCGAAAAACAGTTATTAACACGCATTTTTATTAGCAATTGTATCATCTAAACCAGTGAATATATATATATATATATATATATATATATATATATATATATATATATATATATATATATATATATATGATTAAATTACTAAAATTATTATTATTATTATTATTATTAAATTACAAAGTAAATACATTTTTTTATAATTTTATTATAAATAATTTTGATTTATTTTATAGGTAATATTTTTATATAATACTATAATTATAAAATAAAATAAAAATAATCATTGGGGTATACTGATTATGAAAATATAAAAAGAACAGGTTAATGAAAATAGGAGTGATATAGTGAGAATATACAAAGGGCAAAAACAGTAGAAATTATATAAAGACAAATAACAGTTATAAAAAATAATTCTAATTATTAAATTGTTATAAACTATAGATAAATATAATATAGTATTTTCTGCATTATGAACATTAAAAAGTCAATTAATAAAAGTAAAAGCGACACTATAAAACTATAAAAAGAAACAAAAACAGAAATATTAACAAAACCCACGCGTATTATTAAGTATTATATTATAGATATTAGAGACGTGTGTGATGTCTCGCAATTTTGAATTCGCTTAGTTGTGTCTCTTGGTATCTATATATGGGAAAGTATTCTCACATTTTCCGTTTATGTAATGATTTAAGAAAAATACATTGTTTTTGTTCTAAGTTTTGACATTTGGTCGATACTCTTATTTGTTTATTTCTTGTAATCAACATTGATTTTAATTTTTAAAATAAAGAGGTCAATGGTCAATTCGTGCTAAAACTAAATTCGTTATTTAAGGACATTTTAAAAGCAGTGTTTGGTGTTGGGTATTACTATTCTTGAATGTCGTCAATCCTAATAAAATTGTTTAAATATGTTTACTTTAATTATAAATAATTTTAAAAACTTATAGGTTATAAATATAAGTTAAATTATCATCATAATGTGGCTGGTTTGTGGCGCGCATGAACCGTAGGCTGGTTTGTGGCCCGCATAAAAATTAAAACGAAAAACTTGCATTTATATATATTAGTTATTTTTTTCTAGACTGTTGCATTAACGTTATAAATTCTTGTATGACTGAAAAATATAAATATTATGTATTTCTTAATGTGTTGCGCTAAAATTTGAAGAATATATCTTGAATATTATGAATATGAATATGATAAAAATGTTGAATTATCAATTTATTATCCAACTCCTGAAAGTATTTGCTTAATAATTTTGTGAACTTCTTAAAATTTTCTAATTTTTTGAACATTGAAAGTTTTATCATAAGAATTCAAAAAAGAATAAAAAAGCGGGACCCTGCACTTATGTGAGGTGGACCAAACTTTTCAACCTGTGCTGAAAATGCGGGATGAGACGGACTGGTCCACATTGTGTGGGCCAAATACTGGCCAGACCTAAATGAGCTGGGTCGGCCCACATTGTCACCCCTACAATTGAGGTTCAAACTTTTAATAAATTCTAAAAATAATAATTAAACTTTTTTACCAATCAAGTATAAGAGTTTAATTAAGATGGATCCCGCTTACATCATACATGTCTTCAAAAACCTTTTTTATCGACCAAGTATAATGGTCTAATATTATTGTTTTGGCATCTTAAAATTTTATATTAATGGTTGTAATTTTCATCTTTAAAATTTTCATTTTAATTTTAGACTAATTGTAACCTTAAATAAAAAATATTTAATAAAAATATAAATTTTAATAAAAACATCATTATAATATTTATATAAAAATTAAATTTGATATAAATGTAAAAAGAGACAAAATTGTTCTATTTAAAAAAAAATATGACTAAATTAAAATAAAATAACGAATATAAAAAACAAATTAAATATAAAACATTGATTCTAACATGTGACATGTTGAGTTGACATATGATCATTAAAAAAAAGCGAAGTGAAACGTGATAGTCAATGTTCATTACCTATAATTATTTAAATGATATTACTAAAAAATCAAATTAAACAAAATTAACAAAAATTAGAATTTCATTAAAAAAATATGACTGAATTAACACAATCGAAGGAAGACCAAATATTTATTTTAATATTAGAGGAATTAATTTCTTACATAACTTTCTATTGTGAAGTTACAATTAATACTTAAGTATAATTTATTTATTTTAATTAAAATTATAGTTATGTAACTTGATCTCACTCATTAAAATGTTTTTGATCATAAAAGATCTAGTTAAAATATGAGTTGATTATATATATATATATATATATATATATATATATATATATATTGGATAGTATCAATTAGTAATATAATATTACATCATAGTGATTAAATAAATAATTTATTTGTCATAATTGTCTTTAATGAAGGATCTTTTAAGTGAGAATAATTGAAGAGACACCACATTATCCATCAATGAGAGGAATGAGTCTAATTTACACATAAAAATTCTTCATGTACGCTTTACCTCACAGTGATTAGTACTGTAATTTTAATTTGTAATAAAAAATAAAATTAAAAATATGAAATTCATTTTACAACCTACCAAAATAAATTAAGAGCTCGTGTTTGAACTAAAAGTGAGCATAAGTTCTTACAAAGTTCATGTAAAATGGGTTTTATAATAGGAGATTTTCTAAGCTTTTTATACATTTTTTTTGTTAGATTGTCCATCTTTTTTATACAAAAATAATAATTTTGTTTATAATGGTTAAATTATAATTTATAATTATTTATGTTAAATATAATAATCAAATAATTAATGTTAGTATAAACTATGTCAATTTTAATTTATATAAATAATATATCATATATAACTTTATGGGTTGAATATGTTTTTGGACCTCTAACTTTAAGTAATGAAAATTGGAATTAGTCATTATTAAAAACTTTGAACAAATTTAGTTCCTTATCTTTAAATATGTGTCGTGAATTTAGTCATTTAAATTAATTTTTTTATGTTTATTTGACGTTTCAAATGTGTTCCTCAATTAACATTGGAGTGAACATGTATCTAACAATATAAATAAACTAAAGTACTATAATGAAATATATTTGAAACGTCAAATAAATTTAATAAAATTTGATTATAAGGACTAAATCCACGTATTTATATGGTTGAGATTCTAATTTTCAGTAGGAATTAAAGGACCAAAACATATTTAACGTTAATTTTATTCATATTTTTATAAATATAAATTATGATTACGAGTAATCCAATTTCAATTTAATTATTAGTTTAAAAATATGTGTTTATCTCCCCCTTGAAAAAGTAACAGTATATCTTGGTCTACAAATTTACAAACACAAAAATACTTTATATTCAATTGAAAAGTATGTATAAATACAAGAATGAAATCTGACATAGTTATTACTAAAGTAATATTTAATTGTCGTTTACTAACTGAACTCCTCATTTGGAAGTTGTTGCGACTGGTTAGTGTATTTCTTCCTTAGTTTAAGTTAAGATACATAGGAAACACCGAATAAGTAATTTATTTATTTATTTTGGGATGAAAACCAAGGACCTCTTATTAGCACTGATTATAACAAACATTAATGTTAATTTAATTGAAAATGAACCAATTTTCTTCGTAGTTTAAAGTTTTTATTTTGTTGCACTAATCAAAGTTAGAGGATCATTGACCAACGAATTGAATTGGTCTAAAATTTGACTATTCCATATATCTATATCTTCCTACTCAAGAAAACCTATTGATTTAGGATATAAAGATTTAATGTATTAACTATAGAAGCATGCATAAATATATAATAAGATTTAATACCTTATATGTTATTTGAGTCAACAAGTTTCATCCATAAATACCTTTGATCTACAGAAATAAAACTGTCATAGTAGATACAAGATTCTCTTCTAGTATATTATCTTCACAATATATATATTAGTGAAAAGTCTATTTTTTAAAAATAAACCAAAAATAAAAGAGTAATGAAAATATAAAAAAAAAAAACCTGTAAGCTATTCGTGGTGAGTAGTGTTAAAGTATGTGAATAAACTGAGCATTAATAAAATTATGGTAGAGAAATAATAATCATATTTACGAGATTAAAATAAATTAAACTAAAATATATAAAATATTATCCGAAACCGAAAGCTAGTATTTATTCATAAAATATCTCTACAATATTTAATGATTATATTATTTGATTATACTTGCTTTTTTAAATTGCTATTTAATTACAAATCTTTCATTTTTTAGAGTAAATACTCTTAAGTATTATAATGTAAAACAATTCACTATATTCGAACGGAATTATCAAACAACTAAGATGTATCCATAAATTAAAATTACTGATTGTTTAATGAAAATACAAAATTTGTTGGTAAAATATTTATTAATAAATTTTATCAATACATGAATTTTTTTTTTGGTAATTACCAATAATAATTTTTTTTCAGTGATTATCTATTAATAATTTCTGACTATTAAAATTTGTTAATAATTATTTGTTTGTAATGAGAGACGAATTTTAACTATTGGTAAAATTCATCCTTGAATATTGCAATTTAGTTTTTTTTTTTCATTCCAACATTTGTAGCTGTAATTAATTATCTATTTCTTCTATTTTGGAACTCCGTGTAATAATAAAAATTATAACACCACCATTAAAATTATATAAATTGTAGCATTTTAATGTTTACCAAGACTTATGCTTATCTTTTAACACATGAACTATTTATTGCACTTAATTTTTTTCACCATGCATTATAATAATTTTATTGTTTATATTATATTTTTCATTTCTAGTCATGTCTCCCATGCCTTCTAAAGTTTATTGCATCTTTATGGTTGTGATATATATTGTATTTAAATGTAGCCACTTAATGTCGGAATTAAATGATGCAATGTTATTTTAAATTAACTATTGGTTATAGGTTTGTATGTTTTTGGTATACATATGCCTTCAATATTTAATTATACTTATATTACAATATGATTTCACGGTCAAAAATTTATTTACATTTGACCATCTTTTATTTATATATATATATATATATATATATATATATATATATATATATATATATGACTAATAGACAAAAATCAAATATAATCTTATTCAAAAGATAACTCCTACCCTTTTACCTTTCAAAAGCATTGGAACAGGTCAAACCATGCCGTCTTTTTTATTCTTTTCCACCATTCTTCATTCTCTCTTTCTCTCATTTCACATACCACCATTTTTGCATTGCAGGCTCCAAGTTTGCTTTAATTTTTTTATGGGGAGGTTTCTCTTTCACATTCAAATTTCAAAGCCACACTTTTTATTCAAATAATTTGCATTTCATTTGCTAACTTTGATTGGTAGTTTAATGCCACAATCAAACTCCATATTCACTATAATTAATTGCCTTTCAATGAATCAATTAATGAGGTCTACCAGTTAGTGCTGAAGTTTGCATCCAAAAGCATCTTTGTGTACGAATATTTTCTACCATATTCAAATCAGCTACTTGTGAAAGCACCTGAACACATGCATGTGTACTTTAATATATATGAACTTGCTTTTGGATTTCAACTTGAGTTAATTTTGAAACTGCGTATAAATCCGCAGCTTCTTTTTCTTCTCATAACGTACATTAAGATGAGACGAAGGACTTCATCTAACCACACTGCCCAATAGTTTAGTGGCACTATAACCTCTAGGCTTTAAAGGATTGAAGTTGACTTGCAGTTTTATTTTATAGACACTACCCAACACCTAAAGTAGAATCCAATGCTTTCATAGGTAGGGCTTAACCAGAAAAAAAAAAAAAAGAAAAAAACAGAAGAGGAAATAATTCCCTCCATGATTCTTAAAAGAGACAAAGCACACTTCCAAAAAAGGCCAATCCAATGACAAATTCATCATTCATGAGTAGTGATAGCCTTTATGCCCTAACTTCCTCTGTCTCATGATTCTCATTCTCCAAACACACAAAAAATCACTAATTGTCCACTAAACCGGTGAGGTTGAGCTCTTTTTGTGTTTCTATAAGAACATTAAATAGAATGAGATGTCATTATGTTTAGAGTAAAGTTTGTAGAGTACGTTCACAGATTTTAATAATATGGTGATAGGTTTTTCTTTCGAATGTTTTTGTCCAGACCATACAGCACAAATAGACACGAGTCTAAATTATATATAAGAATCAATACATTTTAAACTCAAAATTTTAAAATTAAACTGAATTTATGAATTTTTAACATTTGAGTGGTCCTTTCAAGTTTCCGAACACTAATTTAAAGAGTTTATTATGGGAGAAGAAGTCAACGCGTATCAATTATTAAGTTATGACTTTGTTGGTTAGGCTTTTTAGGTTGCTTGGAAGGCCTTGCAGAATGGAATCTAAGTTGTTTTTAGAGCGAGCCAGAACTATGATGCAGCAAGGTTAGGTTACAATACAAAACTCTCCGTATCTTATGTCATGGACCTTCAAAAAAACTCTTTAAAGCAATCACTTCTTATAAAATTGTAAATAAAAAATGTAGCATTAGGTTGCCATCCATCATGTGTTTTAAATAATATGGAATCAATAACTTTGAAATCAAAATTCTTAGAAAAAATGCGATTGCACCCTGAAACTGTTAAAAATAGAGAAAGAAGACAAAGGAGGAAAAGAAAAAAAAAATGTTCTTCTAAGCATACAGAAGGAACTGATATGATAGGTTGATGTTCAATTGGAAGGAAGTGAATCGAAAACATGCACCTTATGATTATCTTTTCTTTTTCATTTCTCTTTTAAGAAGAACAACATATAATATTTTCGCTCAATTAAATTTTGTAGCAATCAGTGGCGGATGTTTTGAGGGACAGGGCCATCGCCCCCAATTTTTATTTTTTGTATTATATGTAATTTAGAAATTTTTAATGTTTTTAGAAAAGTTTAAATTATATGTAGTTTATATTAAAAAAAGTGATGATTATTAAATATGGTATTTTTTTAATTTTTTTATAAAGTATAACATTTAATAATAATAAATGATGAAACATAAAATCAAATATAATAAAAATTAAAAATATTTATTAAGATGCATATTTTTTTTATTATCTTTTTGAGTTTTTTTATATATTAGATTCTTCTTTTAATCTTACGTGTTTTCTTTTCGCTTTTGAAAAAAAAAGTTGGATACAAACTTATTATTTCTTTCTTTCATTTCATTTGTTCTCTTTCACTATTGAAGAAAAAAGGTAATTCTCATGTCTTACTTGATCTTGAAATATTTGTTTAATAGTTAGCGTTATCTTTTATCTCATGAGTCTTATATTTATTTTTTTCTCAATATAGCAGTAAAAGTAATGTACGATGTGTTTTCTCATAACCAATTTTTAATTGTAACTTCATTATCATAGATTTTTTAGGAACTCTCATTTTTATTAGATTGTGATAACTTATTTTTTGATTTTAATCTTTTTTAAGAACTCTCAATATCTTTAATTATTAGGTTGGGATAAATATTGATGAAGAATAAGATAATAGATTCATTGTTTTAAAGTGATAAAAGGAAAGCTACATGTGAAGATGAAAATAAAACTAATTCAATTTTTTATATATTCTAAAGCATAATACTAATGATCATATTGTTCAATTAGAAGATCATTTTCTTAAAGTTCAACTAATTACATGAGAAATTTCGTATTAATTTTTTAGAAAGATTTTCATATTTATATTAAAAAAAATAGCTGAAAATTTTAGTTTTGATTTAATTCTTTGATGAATTTAAGAATATGAAAAAAATAATACTTTAGATACGTGTGATTTGTTTTGTAGTTACAATTATATTAAATTATGTATTAATTTTTATTGTATTAATGACAATAATTAAAAATATAAATTTTGAGTATATTTTTTGGCTCCCCCAACATTATTGAGCAAGATCCGTCATTGGTAACAATAATTTAATCAAACATATTTTAGTTTATGTATTATATAAGATAAATGATTATTTTATATAATTAATTTTTAACATATAGTTTATATTTGGATCTTATAATTTTAAATTGTAATATAATATGCCTTTTGATTACTTTCGTAAAACTTCTAAAAATGAAAATAGCTAATTAAGAAAGAAAGAGAGAAGGTTAACATATAGGAATTGATTTTGGTTGGTTATTGGGGTGAAAGTGTAAAAGAAATATGCAAAAGAAAAAATATATTAAAAGATGTCAAGAAAACAATAAATTCTAAAATTAAAATAAAAAGTAAAGGTTCCATATGCTATAAGTTGTACTTTATAAAGCAATCTGTAGTAAAGAATTTCCCTTATACTTTTTTGTGTGAAAGTATAATGGTATCTTCACCAATTGAAAAAAAATATATAAAGCAAAGATCTCCTGACTTTAGCTGTAATTAACATTTTTGTTCTGTTTAAAGTCATCATTGCTGGTTAAATAAAGTGTCTCCCGACTCATATCGTGATGATTATCATCAGACCACTTGCCACACAGCAAATGGAAAGAGCGAAGCTTATGTCAAAGTGCAATTAAGAGTACAAATAACTTTTCTCAGCAAATCACATTGCTCCGCAGTTGCAATTGTAGTGATCTCAGTGGTTGACTTTTGTTAATTAATCATTACATTTACACTTTGTATGCAATTCAGAAGAACCAAATTCTTTACCATAAAAAGAAGAACCAAATTTGCAAACTCTTAGGTACTCAAATAGATAAAGCTGGAGACTGCACAATATGTAGGGTACAGAAGATGTAACTAAAACTCGGATCATAATTAATATATCTGGCTTAAGTGAAAGCACAAATCTGAGTTTATTATTAGACCAAAGATCCTATGGTGGTTTTTTCTCCCTCGCCACAAACACTATACCACACAGCAAGTTGCAAATATTGTACAAGAAAGCAAAAGAAACTGCAGATGAACTGCTGTATGAATTGAAATCTCGTACACAGTGGAGTTCAGCCGCTGGTAAAGGGTGTAGGAAAATAACTCATTTATGTTTGTGCGGCTTCAACGTCCCACTTTATCTCAACATAAAGGTGATAGTGTATTTTTCTTCTTCTAGTCTAGTCGCTTTAAATATGATTATGAATTACCTGTCATCAAAATTTAACTGTGATAAGATAACAAGGAGCCAACAAAAGAATGAAAAGGGATCATAATCATTAAACTGAAAATATTGAACATAAAGTGTTCAATGCTTTCATTGGCCTTTTGAAATCTTACCCGGTCTGAGGTAGCTGCCTACAATTCAGTAATTGGTGAGACCGAGGATGCCTTTGCAAGTACGAGGAACCACTTGTAATACCATTTTCATCTCCTACAAATTGTTCTGAGTAACTGGAAGCTGGGGGAGACCATACTGGAACTATACCTCCATCGCGTTCTCTCCTTGTACCACTTGAAGATTCTACGCCAGAATCTTCGGCCACGTTTCTCAGTTCCATTGTAGTATTGTTTTGTACTTGTGTATTCCTGTGAGCATTCTGCAACATCCGTTCGTTCGATATAACTCCTGCATTCTGTTGTGCATCTACATTTATAGGCACTTCAGCTCTGCTGCTCTCTTCTGCTGAGTTTCGGAGATCAGAAGTTGTTTCTTCCTCTTCTATTCTGAGAAGGGTGGAAGTGATGCTTGGAACCATCTGATCCAAGTAACGCCGACCAACAGGAAAGGGATTGTTCCTAACAGGTTCATGAGTTTCCTCCATTTGCATGTCTTGTGGAAAAGCAGCAGGGATTGATTCAGAGGAGTCTCCAAGTCCTTCCTCAGTTCCGTTTTCCATTGCAGCTCTTGAAGCAGCCTCTAGTTGCCACATTTCCGATAGTGCCTCTTGTAATCGAGTTTTTGCTGCATCTATTCCCACAATCGGAAGAGGGTAGTTGGTTCCTAGCTCAATTCCAGAAGCTTGGAGCACGAATTCTGGTGCATTCCAAGGATGATGAATCCACTCAGTAGGTAACCTTGCAAGTTCTGGAAGCCACCGTCGTACATATTCTCCATTTGGGTCGAATTTATAGCCCTCAAACTACAAAATCCAACAACTGAAATGAGTGCATCTATTTATCAATTTTCAGTATTCAAATTGCTGACAACAGGACATAACTAAAAACCAATGTTAACAAAATTATCATAAATCCAAAAGGTGAAGGAAGAAAGATGAATTATGCAGCTTTGACACAAAAGTAGCACAACACCTGTGGATGATCTATTCGGTCAAATTGACGACCATCAGGGAGTGTGCCAGATATGTATTGCCAACCAAGAGCATCACTTTCAAGATCTGCATCCAAGAGGGTGTCCCAGAAATATTTCATTCCCCATCTCCAAGGAAGCTGCAGAACCTTGACAAAGAAACTGGAAACTACAACACGTATCCGATCATGCAGCCAACCAGTGGCCCACAACTCCCTCATCCCTGCATCGACCAAAGGGTAACCAGTTCTGCCTTGTCTCCATGCCTTAAAATAAGCCTCATTTACAACCCAAGGAAAGAACTTAAGGTGGCCCAGAAGAGGCCTTTCATGACTGTAGGGGTGGTTGAAACTAATGTACCTCGAATATTCTCTGAGACCAATAGATTTAAGGAACAAGTTCACACTCTCTTCACTGGCCTTGTTTCCTTCGTTGGCCCACAGAAGTTGTTTGATGCGGACAAGATGGAAGACCTTCTTCACACTCAGCTCACCAAAATGCAAATGGGGTGAGAGAAGTGAGGTTGTGGCACTGTCAGCCTTTCTGCGATTTATTGAGTACTCTATCAGTGGACCATTTATGAATGCTGTCAATGCCTTGTTAGCATTGCTCCACCCCGGTGACCATGCTCTCGCAAGAAGTGCATTGCTTGCCTTCTCTGATTCATCTTCAAACACCAATGTGTCACTTGGGCATCTCGACACATCACCTGAAACATCATGTATTTTACTCTTTTACTAAATTTTCATGAATACTCACACAAGTATGAAAGATGTAATCATGTAGATTTTTATTTAGAAGGATGGGTAAGGAGAATTAACACATGTTGGGTTCCATTGTTATCCCTAGCATCACAAGTAAGAAACTTTTGTGGATAATAGATAGTAGCTTAACTTAGAGCAAACACTATTTCGTCCTTTCGTGAAGCCGAAGTACTATATTATAATGGTGGAAACAACTATTTCCAAGAGGGACACAGTGTTACTTACAAGTACCTTTTTATTTTTTCACATCCATCCTTTATTTCTAAAAGGAAAACTTAAGTAAATTAATTTTCTTTTCCTTATACCTTATTTTTACAAATGCAAAAAAGAAAAAGATATGGAATTGAGTTTCATTATTGTTGGAACATTCAAGAGAACTTAGAATCTTACCTACAAAGCACTCTATTTGACACTAAAAAAAATTTAATACAACATCCATTGTCCACGTCATCTACCACATACATTTTATTATAGCATCATTGGTGGAAAATTGGTCCTCATTGTTTGGTAGAATTGAATGCTATGGATATATTATATATTCATAAGATGAAAGGTTCTGTATACACGACAATATTGTAAGGTTGAGCTAAGCTTAAAATCCACTTTTTAAGATGATATCAAAGTTATTTAAAATCTATCTTATCAAGATTTGTTATTTGTTTAATCTATCACAATACAACAATATTGTAAGGTTGAGCTAAGCTTAAAATCCACTTTTTAAGATGATATCAAAGTCATTTAAAGTCTATCTTATCAAGATTTGTTATTTGTTTAATCTATCACGTCACCTCTATCACGTCACCTGCTATTAGAATGCTATCAAACAACCATTAATGTTTAACCCTATGTTCGAGATATATGCCTTGACATGATGAGTGTATTAGAGATATCATATCAACTAAAAATAAGACGAATTCATACTATATAAGTGGGTACAAATTTTACCTTATAAGTTTGAAGTTCAATTCTTAATTTAAAATTCACTTTTAATACATAGAACACGGTGAATCTAATTTTGAGTTCTATCAAACTATCAAGATTTTTTTTTTCTTGCAAGTTTCTTAGCTCAATTTGAAGTTTTTTCTCACTACTTTGAACATTTGAAGCTCATTTTTAAGTTTCCCTACATCCTTTTAGACTAAAGTTAACTTTGAAATAGTCTTTTAACTCTTTTATGCTTGCAATGTTACCCTAGGAGTAAAATCATTTTGTTTCTTTCCAAAAACTTGTAAGTAGCTTAAGTTAAGCAATTGTTAACTTATAGGCTTTAATATAACCAGCCCCAGGATTATATGGAGCTCAAGATGTTCAGAACAAGTTCGGAACAACTACCAAAATATTCACTAATTTTGGCTTGGACACGAAAGCCTCACACCAATTTTAATCGAAAAAGATTCAAATCAGGTGAATTAAAAGAAAAGTCTTTCCCAATAGATGTCTAAATTCAATTTTAATTTTTATATAAATTAGTATCGATAGGTATAAAAATTAAATTTGAAATAGTGGGTACCCGTAAAACCATGTCTAACTTTGACGAAAAATCTTTCTTGGAGTAGGATAAAATAATGTTCACCCAACTTGTTAAAGCAGGCTAGGATCTAAATTCCCATCCCATGTGTATATACATATAATACAAAATTATTATCTCGGTAATTAAATAGTTAAAATTAAGATAATAATAAATAAGAAGCAAAATTAAATTATAAGTTGAACCACAAAATATAAGTTTTTTTTTTTTAACTTTTCATAATTTTATAGTTATTTATTACCTTCTAATTTCTATATTGTGTAAATTAAAACGTGATTAATAAACATGGTTTATTAAATATAAATATATAATTAAATTAGAATTAAAAGAATGTGAAATGAGTGCTCTTGATATTTTTGAACTTGATAAAAAAAACCCAATAGGAACGTAGTTAAAATTTTTCTATTCTCACTTTTTAGAAGATTGGAATGTATTTTACTAATTTAAGTAAGGAAATGACTTTCCTAGTAGCACTCACTACTAAAGATCCTAGAGCCAATAGTCTCAAAAGTTTAGTTTAAGACTTTTTGTCAATCTTGGAGGCGTCTACAATTCACTCAAACGCATGAAGAAGTTACATTAATGGTGTCATCTATACAGAAGGGAAAGTAAAGAGAGCATAGTTGTGTTTCTTGTCTCATTTAGATAATGTTGAGTAATGAAGATGGAGCAGCGATTGAACATTAAAAGAAATGTGAATGAACAGAGTAGACCTGGAATTATCCTTTTAGGAGGAAGAAGAGGTGAGTCTGGGTCATAAGGCATGGTAAGACATCTGTCCCAAAAAGCAGCAAAAGTTGTGAAGGGTCGAGCATGGACATCATTCACATCCCACGGTTCATACAGTAAATCCGCGTTGAAGGAACGTACTGTTATGCCCTGAGAATTCAGAACCTCTTTGGCTCGGTGATCCCTTACAAGCGACAGGGGATCTGCAACACATCAAAACACAAACATTTCACAAACACCAAAGGAACTAGAATTGACCCATTTACCTGTATCGTATTTTTTAGATTGTCATGAGACAAACAAAATCCAAAAAGATGACAAACTAATCTGTACGGATGACTAATCACAGACATCCATGTAAGTGGGTCAAACAAATCAGTCGAAAAAACGGTGATGTCCTGTTCCGTACATTGCTATCGGATAAAGAATTTATCCTAATTCATGTAATCTAGGTTTCCACAATCCAAAATGACTATAGCAAACTCCCCGGAATCTGGACATTCATTCTATTTGAAGTAAAACAAAAAGTAAAAATGATCCAAGAAGAGGAAACTGACCGTATAAATGATTAAAAAAGAGTTGAGTAGCTCCAGTGGATTTAACAAGGTCAAGGAGAGAAGAAACAGTATCAGTGGATCGCTTAGTGATGAGACGAGTGCCAAGATTCCTGAGAGAAGAATCAAGATGAACCAAGCTTTGTTTGAGCCACCACCTGGAGACTCTGCCGGGGTAGTATTGGCCTTCTTCTTCCGGTGCCCAGATGAAAACTGCAACCACAGCTCCGGCTCTTACTCCGGCCGCCAGTGCAGGGTTGTCTTCCACCCTCAGATCTCTTCTGAACCAAACTATGCTGCATCCACCACCTCTCATCTCTACAACCTTTCCTTAAACTGCTTTCACACACTCCTCCTCTTCAACAAGTTTTAACCATCTCATCTAATCTAATAACTTGTCTTTACTTTCTGTCTCCTCGGTGCTGAAGAAAACCAAACACAATATGTTAATCCAGTCTTATCTTTTTTTCTTAAACTTCTCTCTCCTTCTTGTCCTCGCTTTTCTGTCAAACCTGTTTAATGGGAGATTTTAAGCCATAAATAGGTAAAGGAAACGTGTGATTATTGAGTTGATGACTTTTAAAGTTTGGGCACTTGCATTTACTGTGATAATAATATGTTTTTGCAACAAATTCGTATTTTGTTGCTTTCAGTGGCTAGTTGTACGAAAAAGCCGAAAGGGTTTGACAGAATGGACAGAGTGAGAGGGATATGTTGGAAGGAAGAGGAAGTGAATAGGATTAATTAACTGTGATGGGGAAAGATATAATGAATTGATAGAGAAATTGCAGCCACAAGTTTTTGTTCTGTAGATTTTTTTTCTTTTTTTCTTTTTTTCTCTGTTCTTAGTCTTATCCTATGCACTCACTCTGCGATAAATAAAACAAATGCATCTCCCACGTCTCTCCTCTCTTGTACTTTTCACACAAATCCCTCACCTTCAACGCACACACTCAAATTTAGTTTCATTTTCAGTTAGGATTACCATTTGCCACACGTTGCTTAAATTAATGACCTGCTGTATTTAATTTGAAAGCTAATGGGGAACATTGCAATTTATTGCAAATATCATGACATTAAAAATCTTTTACTCAATTATTATTTTAGTTTATATTCGGTAGAGAGTCTAAACCTAATCAAAGACCTACTTATGACATTAAATATTTTTACCATTTTTTTTTTATTAATATTCAGGGAGGAGGATTGTGAATGATTTGGTTTAATTTTTCGTAAAAGAGTCATCTACCTGAAAACATAATGCGATTCGGTTTAGTTCAAATTTAATGTAAAATTTGAATTAAATCAAAGCATTTTTCAGTGGTTCTATTTGGATAAGTTTTTGTAATTTTTGTCAACATAAAATTGTTAAATATTTTTTAAAACAGTAAAACTTGCCTTACGTTCTAAAGCTTTAGGCGGATATCTGAAAAACATTTATTAATATATTTATTAGTTGCAATCAAATATTTCTTTAACCTTTTAATATTTTTTTTTTCTTTAGACTATGCTTGGCAAAAACTCAACTCCTTGAAAATTCGAAATTAGCTGAAAGTTGAAAAATTAAATGATGTTGAAAATTAATAATTCTTTAATAGGTTAATTCAATTTATTAAGCTTTTGGATTAATCAAATGGAAAAATATAGGATTTCACATTTAATAAGCTACATAGTCGAGTTTTTAGTGATATTCAAGAGTGAGTATGCATAAATGTTATGTAAAAGTTCTTGGAATTTGGAAGTTTCTCCTATCAACTCTTCTCTTAAATTGCTAAACATCCATATAAAGACGCTTTGCATCACTTGTTACTTAAAAAGGAAGAAGGATTACTACAACAACAGAAACTTTTTCAATATCAGAATCACTGTGATACAAAATCATAATAAAAATTTAAATTGCCATTAATAAACCACCTTCATGATTCTTGCGTTTGAACGCGAATCGTACTATTATCAAATCGATATGAAATATTCTATTAAAAGTAAATAATAAAATAACTAATAATAATCATTAATGAAAAAGTAGTTGATATTAGAAAATATATGTTTTTATTGTTACGTAATATCACGATCTGCATTAAAAAACATAATATCATTATCAACAATTATATTTTTTAATAATAATTTAAATTACTTGTTTCATTTATTAAAATTGTTCCTATACATGTAAATTGTTGTATCCAAAAGGTATTTGTTCCGATTCCGACCCAAGTTCGTCTAGCAGTCATTGTTAGGAATAATCATCGTGTTTCTGAGATATTGTCCACTTTGGAGTAGCGTAGAGTTCCGTCACGGTTTTGTCTTTAAAAGACGTCTCAAAGGATGGAGAGAGGTATGAGTATTTAAACTACGCTTGACCTCGAATTCTAAGTGATGTGAGACTTATTGGGTGTACCGAAACAATATTATTTACGTTGGAGTTTTAACATAATTTTATTCTTGAAAAACTTGTCTAAGAGAATTGAAGGAGAAATATGTATTTAAATTGATTTTCACCTCAATTTCTAAGTGATGTAAAATTGGGTGTATCAAAACAAGCTCCCTAGTCAAGGTCGGAGGAAACAAAGATTCAACCCTGAAATCTTTTCATTACCCCGATTGAAGGTTAAGGGAAATAACGTTTCAAATATCTTAGATAGCCACAATTTGTGTTTAGAACCTTGTTTTCATCCTCACATACTATGACAATGTTTTGATCTTAAGTATGTTAAAATAACATTGTAAGGTTCGTCATCATCCAATGACATAACGTTCCGATAAACAAGAAAAATCCTTGTTAACATGCATCGAAAATAACACCAATGCAACACATGTCATAAAAAAAATATGATAATTAAATAAACTTGTTTCCATAATGGGGTAGCAAAACATCAATGTAGGTTGCATAAAGCTTTGACCTTCAAAATAATGGTTGTGAAAATACAAACTTGAAATTAACCACTTATATCAAAACTTGACAAATGATAAAACTTATTCATCCATTAACTCAATCCTATGGCTTTTGAACTTGAGGAATTTATGTACCTACTGACCCAAGATACTTGAAATTGAATGTATATAACATTAAGTCATCCGAATAGCTAAGATGTGCCAATATATTAAATAAATACACTTTAACAAAACTTATTTTTCGCCCTATTACCCACATACCCAAAAAAACCTATAAATTTATAGGATAATTATGCAAGGAGTATTCACTTAGATATTTTGCTCATCACTATCTCCTATCTTAATATCTTCTATAAACTTTTACCGACTTAAACGTTAAAAAAGCGTTTCTATATGAATCTCTCAGAAATCTCTACCAACAACTCTGTCACCAATCATTAATACATAACTTAAGACAAATATAATTAAATAAATAAGGTATGTGTGTAACTAAAAATAAATATAAACAATTAAAATGAAGTTAAAAACACCTAACTAAATGTAAATATATAAATAAATCGTGTGAATAAATATACAAAGTGAGATTAGAGATAGTTAATGATTATAGTTATAAAATAACTAAATAAAATGGAAAAGAATACAAATGTATCTTGACTCAACATTTTTCCTAACTTCCTCTCCTTTCTTTCTCTCTCCTCCTGTAAAAATTTCTTACTCCCTATTCATATACACAAGTAAACTTTAATCTTTTTAATTTACCTTGAAATACTATAATGTTGTTCAATATATTTAAATAGTTTGAATATTTAATTTATTTGTTTGTCAAATTACATACGTTGATATTTTAATTTTTAACTACTATCTTTATAATAATATTTCAATAATTAGATGAAAACTTTGATTCCACTATTATAAAAACTAAAGAGTTAATCTACTTTCATTGTAATACAATAAATATATAAAATAAATTAAAAAAAAAAACATTCATAAGTGAACCAATTCACCAACCCGTGACTGGTCGAATCCGTTTGCAAAAGTCCTAATTAACCAAAAAGTGAGCTAAATTGAACTGATTCATTTTTTAACTCAATCTGTAGTGAACCAACCCGTATGAGCTATATTGACTCACTTTGACACCCCTACTGAACAAACTAGATACTTTTACTTTAACATTATTATTATGAAATAATATTTGATTATACTTAAGTCCTAACAAAATTAGTTGTCACAACCACTATCTACGAAGTATGATCTTTATTAACTAAAAAATATAACATATTATGATTGAATATGTACCAAAATGGGCATAAAAAAAATTGATATTCATCGGAAAATTATATTATTATCAAATATTGTTTAAAAAATAATTTGTTGTCAAATGTTGTTTGATGGTGTCCCGCAATAAAAATGTCAAACCCGCATTTCACGGGCTTTATTCTTTGTCTGTTCAATTTTGTTGTATGTGAATCTTGATTTGATATATGTCTCGGATATATATATATATATATATATATATATATATATATATATATATATAATGTCTTGATTTTAATGTGATATTAGAAATAGTTTATATTATTATTATTTAACCATAAATTAAATTAATACTGTTTAAACTTAATTATTGTAAAAAATTAATAAATAGTAATTTTCTTTGAAAAATATTTCCTCTGTACAATTGTTTTCGAAATAGATTTCACTCACATTATATTTTGAAATCCAAAGTTATATATAAGTATTATTTAATAATGGTTTATTAGTTAAACTTATTTTCTAAAACAGTGAATTTATGTCTATATATATGATTAATTTTCACGTCATTAATTTTAAAAAATAATAGTTTTAAAATAAAAAAATTCTTTTATATTTAACTTTTTTTTGTTTAGTTGAAATAATTTCTGAGCTCTATTTCTTAATTTCAATTTAACTCTTGTTTTAAATAAGTCATATTATATCAAATTTTGTGTCTTACTACGGGATTTTCCTCATTGTATAAAAGACCAATCTAAATTATGGTTGGCCTGACAATTTTTTCCACAAAATCATAATTAAATACAATGTTTTTTCTCAATAAATATTATTTCCTAACATAGTAGCGAAGGATACCTTTAGCTAACTGAAATTTAATACCATTTCATCACTATTTTACTACAACGTAATCGGTTTGTCAAATTTATCCATTTATAAATGACGAGGCATTAATTCTTTTATCTCTTTCATTTTATTATTTTCATCTTTATTTTTAAATGAAAATTAAATATTTTAAATTATTAAATATAATATTTTAATTAAACTGTTTATCATAAATTTAAAATATAGCTTATATGTTTGAAATATTTTATTTATTGTACTTTTAAATTATATTAAATGTGTTCATTTTATATATTTTAGCATATAAAAAAAATCTATGTTCTTTGTGTATTTAAATATGGTAGTTAAATTAAGTATTGTTGTTGATTGAATTTGTTTGGGGTTTAGATTTTAGAATATATGTGAAAGGGCTTTTTGATGAATATATCACTGATAAGTCGTATCTGATTCTAAGGTCATTTTCCATTTCCTAGTTGGGGTCTCTTTTCATTTTATTTCTCTTCCATTTTAGTTTTTAATTTTGATACCTCAACTTGGGATTTGCGTCTTAAGCTAAGGCGTGTTTGGAAGAAGTGACCCGAGAAGAGGACAAAAGTGAAAGATATAAGTTATAAGATATAATGGATAAGTCGATTATTCAGTTTAGGCCTTTTCCGCTTCTGGTGGGCCTCTCATCCTCTTCACTCAGATTCCATTCACAAACATCTGTTACTTCCAACTTTCTATTTCTGCCTTTTTATATTTCGCAATTTAAATTTCAAAACCACGTTTCCAAACAAATATTCTTCGTTACGATTACTTAAATTGCTTAACAGTAAAATATTTTAACTAAAATCCGTTTCATTTTTACCATGTTAATTAAATATATTCCCTCTCTTTTTTATTCTCTCACTAATTCTCATTTCATGGCTACTATAATATAACTAATTAAATATGTAACGCATTGGAATTTAATTCTTTTTTATCTTTATTCGCAATGGCTTATTTATTTAAAAATTTCTCTTTCATCTTTATATATAATTAAATCTAATATTTTTATAAAAATCATTTATCAGTAATTGAAAATAATTGATAATTGAAAATAACTTTATATCACAAGATAGCGATACAATTATATTCGTTTATGTTATCTTTCACATTACATGTTCTGATGTTCTGATATGCATGACGTCTTCTCTCTTAATTGATTCTCTTTCTCTCATTTTTATTAAATACATAAATATAATTAATGTTACTCTTTTTCTTTCTATGTTTTTCACAACGATTTTTCAAATAAATCATCGTTATTTAGCTGTTAAAAATCTTATAACAATGGTTTCACAACAAATCGTTGTCATTTTTACAATTTTAACGACGATATTTAGGCAAATCGTCATTGTTTCTCAATTTATGGTATATAACAACAGTTAAAATAACAACTGTTGTTACAAAGTTTGATCTAATTGCAAAATAGCCACTACATTTATTTCATTATATTATTTGGGTATTCAATACGTGTTGTTGTTTGTTGTTTCTGCACTGTGTTAAAATTTAAATAATTTTTCTTTGCAAATTATTAGTGTTAAATTTGATTTTGGTAATAAATTTGGTTAAAATTAGGGATGTTAACGGAGTGGATAGAGTGCGGGTGGTAACTCCTTCGTATCCTACCCGCTGTCCCGTACCCGTATTCATATTCGTCGGGTATCCGTTATGTGGGTACCAACATAATTTTTTACTATCCACGGGTACTCGCGGATATTTACAAAAAAAAATAAATAAATAAATATTTAACGACATATTTTAATCGTAAATTCAAATAAAATACAATACATAGCATTCATAAGTTTTAAACAAAGTCCAAATAACTCATTTAAATAGTATTGAATGACAGTTTACAAAGAGATGAATTTTTTTAAAAAACTAAATGATAAAAAAATAACTCATTCAAAATAAATATGTTAATATTTTAATCATATATTTTTTATTTTTTTAATTTAAATTAGAGTATAGCAGATATGAGTATCTACGGGTACAAATACTATGATATCCGTATCCGCCCCGTTAACATGTGAGTATTAAAAATACTCGTACCCATTATCCGCGGATATCTATTTACAATATTCATTTTTTACTTGTTGCGAATTTTATCTGCAGATACCCACGGGTATAAACTTTTTTGACATCCCTAGTCAGAATCCATACTAAATAAGAATAGAGAGGTATATTTTTTGTCTTTTTAACTCCCTCAAAATTAAAAGGGAAACTATTGTTAAAATGTAAGAATTACAATTAGATAGAAGAAAAGAAAAATAAAAGGTTTAAAATATGTGCAAATGACCTTTTCCACTGTCCATTCCATTGTTCTAAAATCTTGTTTAGATTGGAAAAGAAAAATAAATAAATAAGGGAAAAAATAATGAAAGGTAAAATTATTTATATTTAAAAAAAAAGTAAAAAATAAATAAAAAATAATAGAAATGTATTGTGAATATGTTTGATATGAAAGAAAAAAAAATCAATTAACTATACAATATAACATACTATAAAAATTCACTCAAAGAAACTCTAAAAGAGACAAAGTAATAAAACACTATATAACATGTATCTCCAAACATTAATACTAAGCCACCCTTACTCCATGAAGCGTGCATTAATGAATATCCAGATCCAAAATATTTTTTAATTTTTTTTACCAGTTTTCTGTTTTGTTAGTAAAGTGAGTTCTGTAATTAACAGAGTGATAGAAGATTCATGAGAATATGTTGGATGAAAATATGATATTTATAAGGAAAGTTATAAAATGAAGTATGAGATTAAAATACGTTGTTTGTTTCTTCTTCTCTGAAAGGGAAATTACAATTTTATGTTGGTCAAACCCATCACGTGTATAATGTACAACGGGTGAGGGTACAGTGTGTGACCATCTTCTCCTTCATATTATTACACTACAACGTGTCGATAAGAAAACCCCATCAAAGAGGGACCTCCGTCCTATGTGCAGTTGTGAAAGGGAGAAAAATATGAACTCATTCTGTACCTCATTTTTTAGGCGTGAATAATAAACTACTCTAGCTGGTTAAATATTTGTGCATTAGCTTTATTTGGATTTTTTTTTTACTATTTTATAAATAAAAAAATCACTAGCATCGTACTTTTTGAGTTTGAGTCGATTTTGTTAAGAATTCAAGTATGAGTCTAAATTTTACATTAATTAAAAATAAAAAAATCGAACATTATGTAAAGATAAAGACTCAAACTCATTATTTTAAGATTTTAGGTTGAGAGTGATATCAATATCCTATATAGTTAGACTCATGTCTTATTGGTGTTTGTATTTTCCTAATAAAACTCCTCTATGTCTCAAATATTGTAAATTATGTAAATAGAATAAAACAAAAAAATAATTTTAGTAATCTTTCAACAAGTTTTTATACGACAACATTTTTCTATTCTAATCAAAGTTCTTTTCCATCCTGATTACATATATTTGTCACATCTTCTATCATGTTAACATATAAACCAACACTACTCATGGATTATCTTTCACTGATATTAATGATCATAATATCAAAACCAGAGAGGTCACAACCAATAATGATAATGCAACCGTTAAATAATGCAAACGGAAAGATAATAATGATTATGACACGTGATCATGTATCAAAACCAGAGGTCACACAGTTACAAATATGTTCTTACACCTATATCAAAACAAGAGAAACATATCCAACAAAAAGATATTAAAAATTACAAGATTGATTTAATGATAAAAGTTAGAAATAATAGTAAGAGAGATTATGGATTCTACTCTCTCATAACAATTTAAAGATATAAAAAAGTGAAAGAGGACTCTTTCACTAATAAATACTAATAACTAACCTTGTCCATAAGAAAACTAAAATTAAAATATATGTATATATAGTTAAGGAATGATTAAATAGAAGAGTTGTTGTTTGTGTAAGAAGAAGCAATAATGCGATGGTGGTTGTGGAATGGTTGTGTTGTGTTTGTGCAAATGTGATGTGATTTGATGAGGGTGCAGAGATTGAGTCCCTGAGGAAGAGACAACGGCGCGGTAAACAAAGTATTTGTTATCTAAGAAGGAAACCAATTGGAACAATGATGAAGTTGAAGATGCAGAGCATGCAATCACCTCACACATATCTCTTCATGTTAGACACAACTGTTATACAAAGTCCAAACTCTCCATCTGTAAAGATAAATTTATTAACGAGGCTTAATTCCACCCTTTTACCTCTATATTCTGCACTCATTATGGATCTTCTACAACTACTTAATTTCCTCATCTCAGATTATAATATTATACAATTTCCATATTTATATTAACTAGAAATATAATTAAAATATAATATATTAGTAAGTATAAATATTATATATCTTATAAGTTAGTTTTGAAAAATAAAGTTTTGTTTCACTTATAGAGTGTCATTTAACTAATTTCGTAATATTTTTCATTAGTATCTGATTGTTGTTAATCTTACTCTTTCAGTCTTGTTACAACATATTGATGATACATATAGTATATGTTGAAAGATATATGAGGAATGCACTTAGGTGTGATAATAAATACATATTTGAAGGACAAACAATTTTTATGATCAGTGTATGTAAACAAGCTTATCATTTTTAGGGAAGTTTCTTATTTTTTTACTACTTTTAATGTGAGTTTGAGTTCAACGTTAAGTAAAAATAAAAAATTCAACAATTTAAAATAAATATTTTATAAATTTATTTTTTTAAGATTTTGAATATGAGATGATGTATCTTTCATATGAATTAATAACTCGTATATCGCACTTTTTTATTATTTTTTTTAAAAGAATAATATTTAATGTGAACTTACTAACTAATTATAATATTGATGAAACTTATATTCTAAACTTGATTAATTGTGATTTTCTCAAAAATAAAAGTAGTATGCTTTCCTTTAAGTTATTAATTGTGTGTTTTTTTTTTTTAAATAGAAGTATTATGCTTTGTTTTAAGTTTGTTTGATTTGATCGTAGTTTCCACCTATTTTTTTCACTTTACTTTTATGCACTTCTTTTGATGTGTTTAAATAATAATAAACCATGAAGTATCACTATTATTGAAATGTTTAAGGCTTTATACATCAATCTTCATCGGAAAAAAAAATTAGCATACAAAAATTATAGTATAATTTTGAATTTGATCATTGTGTTAATGATAGTTTGTTTTATTTATTATCATTGGTTACCGTATATATACAAAATTAATACGAGAACCATTTCAACCATCTCTTGAGATTCGACTGAAAGAGAATCTACTTTTATAATAAGTTTATACAAAATTTGTATCAACATGTGAGGAGGCAATGAAAAAAAAAAAGCATAAGATAAAGTGAATGATGGGATAGAAATAGATAGAAAACGTGTTATAATAATATATATAATATATGATACAAATTTAATGGATGATAATATAATTAAGATAAAATATAGAATTAAGAATCATAAATAAATAAATAAATAGAAATTGTTTCGTACGAGATAATTAACAGTGACGCACATGCATGTGATGTGGCCCTTCCCACGGCAAGGTCTACTATGAAACTATGGAGCATGTGTTTCGTGGGCACTAAAACAAAAAAAGGAAGAATAAAAACCCAATCCCTTTCCCTGCAGACACGCAATTTCTAAAGATGAATTATTGGAGATAAAGATAGAGTGGTGAGAGAATGTCGCGTCTTCTTACATGAGTCTATGAGTTTCAGTACTTGCATGGTAACATCAAAAACTGTACGTGTTTTGTACTACAATGCCTCTTTCAGCTCTCCAAAGGGTTTTTCCTTTCCATTCCCATCAAAAAAATAATCGCATTATTTTTTATCATGGGACTCAAATCAAAAACTTTATGTCAGATTACTTTCTCCTTAACAAACTTTGACCCTCCTAAGGTTGTTTTATTTTCAAAACTTCATTATAATACTTTTATTTATTTTTTACTTACTTTTGTCATATTAATTAACTATGTAAAAAAAAACTTCATGTTGTGAATATATATGAGCTAGTTAACCTCATTGTTCTGGGCAATGTACTCAGAACGAGTTTGTGTGTTTCATATCTCAAAAAACCCAGTCACATGGCTACAGATGTTAAGATGTGCCAACCAGGACCACAATTATAGTGAACGCAACGAGATTGCAAAGCAACGACAATGTGTATTGTAATTAGGTAAAAAAATGAGAATACATATATGTTGGAATTTTTCATAAGGGAAAGACACTGACAAGTGGTTTCAGTTATTTTTTATAACTTCTTTTGTAAGGGAATGAACACGAAGATAAGAATGTTTACGATGAATTCACCGACAAGTGATGCGTTGTCTTTTGGAATTTTTTAGAAAGGAATGAACTAGATTTACCACCACTTAAAAGAATATTCACAGTGGCTATACTATACCGTAAAATTGTATCGGTTATGAAGGAAATAAAGGAAATATTATTGGAGTTAGTCAAGCTGATTCTAATATAACGCTGAATTAATTGCAAAATATTTAGTCGGGTAAACACGTTCAAAATTGATTTTAACAATTGTTAAAATAATAATAATAATAATAATAATAATAAATTCATGAATAGCGTCGATGGTGGGAACATCAACAGTAACATTATATTTTTTATTTAATAACTAAATAATATGGTCAGTCAAACTAACATAAAGTTTAATTTAAAAATATAAATTAAGTAAAATATTGTAAAGATTGTGTGGGTTTGGTGAAAAAAAAAATTCGAATAATGTCAGTTTAACCTCGCTTATTGAAATGAAGTTATATATATATATATATATATATATATATATATATATATATATATATATATGAAAAAATATATATAAAATAAAAAAAAAAAATTGTTTTTTTTTTATT